>OLSE01000010.1_pt1 | contig 293077 bp, 268 predicted proteins | sample 1673191 | NCBI WGS metagenome assembly OLSE01 (sample SAMEA3136764, study PRJEB25190) | human gut metagenome | biome: human gut; feature: human-associated habitat; material: faeces | place: Austria | collected 2013
CCTAGACAACCAGGATGTTGGCTTAGAAGCAGCCATGCATTTAAAGAGTGCGTAATAGCTCACTGGTCGAGTGGACATGCGCCGACAATTAACGGGGCTCAAGCATAACACCGAAGCAGCGGACTAATTTATTAGTGGTAGGGGAGCTTTCTGTGTACGTTGAAGTTCAACTGTGAGGTTGGGTGGAGAGCACAGAAGTGAGAATGCTGGCATGAGTAACGAGAGATGGGTGAAAAACCCATCCGCCGTAAGCCCAAGGGTTCCTGGGGAAGGCTAATCCCCCCAGGGTTAGTCGGGAGCTAAGCTAAGGCCGAGAGGCGTAGGCGATGCACAACAGGTTTATATTCCTGTACCACTGCGGGTCGTTATACCGATGGAGTGACGGAGAAGGGCAGCCGAGCGGGGTTCTGGACGTCCCCGTGAAAGCGTGTAGGGAGATTTCGCATGGAAATCAGCGGAATCGCTAATCTCGAGACGTGAGACGAAGCACACTGGTGTGAAGTCGGTCATCCCATGCTTCCGAGAAAAGCTTCTAGGAAGACTTTGCAGTGCCCGTACCAAAACCGACACAGGTGGGCGGGTAGAGTATACCAAGGCGATCGGGAGAACTAAGTTTAAGGAACTCGGCAAAATGACCCCGTAACTTCGGGAGAAGGGGTGCCGCTTGTTGTGATGAGACTTGCTCTCTGAGCGATGGGCGGCCGCAGTGAATAGGCCCAAGCGACTGTTTATCAAAAACACAGGACTCTGCTCTAAGTCGTAAGACGATGCATAGGGTCTGACGCCTGCCCGGTGCTGGAAGGTTACGTGGATGGGTTAGCTTTTAGCGAAGCCTTGAAATTAAGCCCCAGTAAACGGCGGCCGTAACTATAACGGTCCTAAGGTAGCGAAATTCCTTGTCGGGTAAGTTCCGACCTGCACGAATGGCGTAACGACTTGGGCGCTGTCTCAAACTTAGACCCGGTGAAATTGCATTGTCCGTGAAGATGCGGACTCCCTGCGGAAGGACGGAAAGACCCCGTGAACCTTTACTGCAGCTTGGCATTGACATCTGGTACAGCGTGTAGAGGATAGGCAGGAGACTGTGAAGTGGGGGCGCAAGCCCTCATGGAGTCACCCTTGGAATACTGCCCTCGCTGTGCTGGCTGTCTAACTCGCAGCCGTGATCCGGCGCGAGGACCGTGCCAGGTGGGTAGTTTGACTGGGGCGGTCGCCTCCTAAAATGTAACGGAGGCGCGCGTAAGGTCCACTCAAGACGGTTGGCAATCGTGCTTGAGAGCGCAAGAGCGTAAGTGGGCTTGACTGCGAGACCTACAAGTCGAGCAGGTGCGAAAGCAGGCTCTAGTGATCCGGCGGCCCCATGTGGGAGGGCCGTCGCTCAACGGATAAAAGGTACTCCGGGGATAACAGGCTGATCTTGCCCAAGAGTCCACATCGACGGCAAGGTTTGGCACCTCGATGTCGGCTCATCGCATCCTGGGGCTGTAGCCGGTCCCAAGGGTATGGCTGTTCGCCATTTAAAGCGGTACGCGAGCTGGGTTCAGAACGTCGTGAGACAGTTCGGTCCCTATCCTCCGCAGGCGCAAGGGAATTGAAGGAAGCTGCCCCTAGTACGAGAGGACCGGGGTGGACGTACCTCTGGTGTAGCGGTTGTTGACCAACAGCATCGCCGCATAGCTACGTACGGAATGGATAACCGCTGAAAGCATCTAAGCGGGAAGCCACACCTAAGATGAGTTCCCTTTTTGGTAAGGACCCTTATAGACTATGAGGTTGATAGGGCGCAGTTGTAAGTACAGTAATGTATTCAGACGAGCGCTACTAATTGTCCGAGCTTTTTATTACCTAACATTTTTATATGCATCGATTTCACGTTTGACTTGCGATTGTTCATCTTGTGACGTATCATTTAGATACTTTGCGCCTATGCAGATGTCAGGGTGCGCTAATTGATAAAAGAATATCTTGAGTTAGCGGAACCATAGAGAAGGGGATCACCTGAACCCATTCCGAACTCAGTCGTTAAGCCCTTCATCGCCGATTGTAGTACGACGTTAGGTCGTGTGAGACTAGGACGTTCCGCTTACTCAGGATATTTTTTGAAAGCCAGTCAATTGAGACTGGCTTTTTTTAAACTCAAGGCACTTTATCACTCTACTGTGATAAAGTGTTTAATGCGTTTAAACTCTTCTATCTTGTTGTTCATTTCTTTTACGATTATGAACATAAATAGATAGGATTTTAAGTGCTGACTTTTGAATATTTATTTCATTTTGAAAGGACACTTTAAATGACGCCCATTACAGCTAGGGGATTTAGAGACATTATGCCTGAGGAAGCGCTTCTTCGTGAGCGAATTAGCAGACATGTTTCTGATGTTTTTTCTTCGTATGGCTATTTGCCCATAGAAACACCTCTTCTTGAAGAGGAGGCAACATCTAGTCTTTTAGGTGAAATATCATCAACACCTTTTTCGCTCTTTGATGGCGACGGCAATCTTTTGCAAGTTAGATCTGATCTAACAATTCAGGTTGCACGCCTAGTTGCTACGCGTCTTAAAAATGCCCAGACTCCAATTAGATTGCGCTATGTTGCGCCTGTTCTTCGCGAACAAGCAAGAAACATGGGCAAGTCTCGCCAATTCACTCAGCTTGGCATTGAGTTAATTGGAGCCGGCGGGATTGGTGCTGATATTGAAATTCTTTCCTTGGCGGAAAAAGCGCTTAGTGCTGCCGATGTTAAAGATTGGAAGATAGTTTGTGGCAATGTAAAAGCGATGAAAGATTTGCTTGAAGTTGCTGGAATTAAAGAGGCTGACAAAACAGAAATATTAAAGTGCGTGCACGCTTCCGACTTTGTTGATCTTGACGACAAAATTGCAACCCTAGAACTTGATGAAAAGTTGTCTTATGCCTTATCTGCCCTACCTCGCATTTGTGGTGGTGTTGAGGCACTTGACGAGGCAGAATGTCTTTTGAAAAGCGTTTCGGTTCCTATTGAAGGAATTAGTGAACTCCGCGCACTCTTAGAAGATGATGAAATTCAAGAGTTTATCGAAAACGTGACAATCGATTTTTCAGTGATGAATTCTTTTGGTTACTACACAGGCCTCGTGTTTTCTGTTTATGCTCAAGGTGCGTCTTCTCCTCTTGGATCTGGTGGTAGATATGATTACGTGTTTTCTAAACTGGGGGAGCGTAATCTTCCTTCTGCTGGATTCGCTTTGTCGTTAGATGAGTTGGAGGATGCAGCCACAAACGAGAGCGATGATCGACCTTTGCGAATTGCAGTTCCAAAAGGGTCTTTATTCAAGGAAGCTGTTGCAGCTCTTGAAAACGCGGGATATGACACAAAGCCCCTCGAGAATCCTGGGCGTCAGTTGATAGTGCACGGTGACGGTGTTGACTATGTGATTGTGAGAGCGACTGATGCTCCTGCTTTTGTTGCTTCTGGAGGTGCTGATTGTGGAATTTGTGGTCGTGACTCCCTTGTTGAAGCGGGTCTTGATCTTCAACAACTAGTTGATTTGAAATTTGGTGGCTGTAAATTTGTTGTGGCTGAGCCTGTGGATGCTGCCGGCAAGGCAGCGCAGTCTTATTCAAGACGAGGGTCGATTCGGGTGTCAACAAAGTATCCCCGTATTACGCAAATGTATTATGACAGCATTGGAGTGCAAGCTGACATCATCACGCTTCATGGCAACATTGAGCTTGGACCCATTGTTGGCATGTCCGATAGAATTGTAGACATTACTGCAACAGGAACTACTCTTCGAGAGAACAATCTCGTTGTGGTTGATGACGTTATGGAATGTTCTGCGAGATTTTTTGCAAGCCCTGCCCGCATTCGTTGCGACTGTCGCATTCGCGAACTTGCTCGCGCATTAGAAACTTCAAGAAAGGCATAGATTATGAAAACTATAAAATTGCAAGACGGAGAGCGGCTCGAAGCAAGACGGCTCCCTCGTCAGGGAGTTTTGCCCGCTAACATCATGCAGGCAGCGCAAGATATTGTTGATGACGTCAAGTTGCGAGGAGACGAAGCGCTTCGCGAGTACAGCGAAAAATTCGACGGCGTTAAAGTTGAAGACTTTTTAGTTGATTCAAAACTCATGGATGAGGCACTTTCAAAAGTTGATTCCGAGTTTGTAAAAGCGACAAGAAAAGCAGCTGCGCAAATTAGAGAATTTCATGAGCGTGAGGTCGAACAGTCTTGGTTTACAGCACGCGAAGATGGGACTATTCTTGGTGTGAAAATTACTCCAGTTTCTGCAGCAGGAGTTTATGTACCAGGTGGGCGTGCGCAATATCCATCCACGGTGTTGATGGATTGCATTCCTGCAAAAGTAGCAGGAGTTGATAAAGTTGTGATGGTGACCCCTCCGCAGAAGGAAGGAGGCATTTCTCCATACACACTTGCTGCCGCAAAAATTGCTGGCGTCGATGATATTTATTCCGTTGGTGGTGCTCAGGCAATTGCCGCATTGGCATATGGAACGGAGTCAATTCCTAAAACTTCAAAAATTGTTGGCCCTGGAAATGCGTTTGTTGCAGCTGCAAAAAGAATAGTCTCTGGTGATGTTGGGATTGATATGGTTGCAGGTCCTTCCGAAGTTTGCGTTTTGACTGACGCTTCGGCTGATGCCACTGTCGTTGCTGCTGACTTAATGGCTCAAGCCGAGCATGATCCACTTGCTACAAGCTATTTGGTGACTTGCGATGAGCAATTCGCGATTAAGGTTCAAGATAGTTTTGAAAAACTTTTATCTGTTAGTCCACGTGAAGAAATTACGAGGGCTTCTCTTGACAACCAAGGAGTTGTTGTTATTGCGTCCGACATGGAGGCTGCAATTGATGCTGTTAATACTATTGCACCTGAGCACCTTGAATTACATTGCGAAAACGCAATGGGACTTTTAGGAAAGATAAAGAACGCTGGCGCTATATTTGTTGGTCCATGGAGTTCAGAGCCTCTTGGTGACTATGTTGCTGGCCCAAATCACACTCTCCCAACTGGAGGGACTGCTGCTTTTTCTAATCCATTGTCGGTGGAAGATTTTGTAACTCGCTCTTCGGTTATTTGCTACACACCTGAAGGCTTGATGAATGATGCGCCTTCAACACAAACTATGGCACAAGCAGAAGGTTTGTGGGCACATGCATTATCAGCTGGACTCAGACGCAAGATGATTAATGAGTCAATCAGTTCCTATGACGGAGTTGATTTGGGTGACATAAATAGAATTGCCTGGCCACAGGATTTAAAAACTCCAAGCGCAGGTGAATAAGATGACATCGCTATCTAGCCATATGAAGACGCTCGTTGCCCCCTCACTTGTTGATTTCGAGCCCTATGATCCAAAATTCACTTCAACAAGAATAAACTTATCGGCTAATGAGAACACTCATGAGATGCCTGCTGGCACGAAAATGGCTGTTTGCGAGGCGCTCTCAAAGGTGCAGCTAAATCGCTATCCCGATCCGATGGCAAATGGCTTGCGCAAAACAATTGCTGAATGGAGACAGTGTGATTCTGCGTGCATTTGCGTCGGGAATGGGGGCGATGAACTTCTTTTCAACTTTTTGCTTGCATTTGGCGGACAGGGAAGAAAACTTCTGAATTGCCCACCAAGTTTTTCGGAATATGAACTTTTTTCAAAAATTACAAACACTGAAGTTGTGAACGTTTGGCGCAATCTTGAAACTTTTTGCATTGACGAAGAAGCTGCACTAAATGCCGCTTCAGATGTCAATTTAGTTATTCTAACTTCTCCAAACAATCCGACGGGTGATGTTGTATCACGCGAATTTGTCTCATCTGTGTGTGAAGTGTGCCCTGGTATTATTATGGTTGATGAGGCATATGATGAATTTTCGCGCAAAGAATTATCTTGCGATGACCTTCTTGAGAAGCACGATAATTTGATAATTTTGCACACACTTTCCAAAGCGTTTGGACTTGCTGGCATTCGTTGTGGTTACATCATTGCATCTCCAGACATAATCGATGTGTTTGCCTCTGTCCGCCAAATCTATTCTGTAAATGCCCTCACTCAAGCAGTTGCTGCGGCGGTAATCGCCAACAGAGATGAATATCAAGGTGTTTGCGAAGACATTAAGCTTGAGAGACAGCGCTTGCTATCTGCTTTTAATTGCATGAGAGATGACGGGCTACCTATTGAAGTGTGGCCCAGTGAATCTAATTTCTTGCTTGTGAGAGTCCCTGATGCGACTTTTGTGCATAAGCGTCTGCGCGATGAGTTTTCAATTCTTGTTCGCGATTTTAGCTCAACTACTGGTTTAAAAAACTGCCTTCGCATCGCAGTTGGCACACAAAGCGAAAACGATGAACTAATAGAAGCAATTAAAACTATATTAAGCACAAATAATTAGTTGATGTATTTATAAAATTAATTTATGTGATGAATTGGCTGAGGTGAGCCTATGTTTATGAGGCATAAACCAAATCAAGTTGATTGCTGGTTCTTTCTATTAGAAGGTTTCTTTGGCTAATTATCTAATCTTGCTATGAAGCTGTGAGGAACTGGGGAACGGATTGTCCCCAATCACGTTGAAGGAGAAATTATGGCTCGTTGTGCTGAAGTGTCAAGAAATACAAGTGAGACACAAATTACCATTGCGCTTAATCTTGATGGAGTAGGGTCATGCGCCGTTTCAACTGGAGTTGGTTTTTTAGACCACATGTTAAATGCTTTTGCTAGACATGGGCTTTTCGATTTAAAAGTGCAAGCTACAGGAGATCTTGAAGTTGATGCTCATCACACAACCGAAGATGTTGGCATTGTGCTTGGTGAAGCGTTTTTTAAAGCCCTCGGTGACAAGGCAGGCATTGCGCGTTTTGGCTCGTCAATAATTCCAATGGATGAATCACTAGTCATGGCATCAGTTGACATCTCTGGTAGGGGCCAAGCCTATTGCGACATGCCAATTCCAGCACCTCGCGTTGGAGATTTTGACACGGAACTCGCAGTTGAATTTTTCTATGCATTTGCGCGCGAAGCTAAAATAACTCTTCATGTGAAGGAGTTAGCTGGAGCGAATTCTCACCACATAATTGAGGCTGCTTTTAAGGCATGCGGCAGGGCCATGCGGCAGGCTTGTGAATTTGATCCTCGTGTAAAAGGAATTCCATCTACTAAAGGTGCTTTGTAATGAGTTTTCCTCGCATAGCTGTTGTCGATTATCACAAAGGGAACCTTTCAAGCGTTGTTAAGGGTCTCACTCGTTCTGGAGCTCATGCTTTTTCAAGCGATGATCCTAGTACTATAGCTTCTGCTGATGGTATCGTGATTCCCGGGGTTGGTTCTTATTATGACGCTGCAGCATTTCTGGGCGAATCTGGTTTAGGTGATGCGATTTTGTCATCATGCAAGGCAGGAAAACCTCTTCTTGGCATATGTTTGGGTCTTCAGCTATTGTTTGAGTGCGGAGATGAAGGCGTTTTGCCATCGAACGAAACTCTTGTCGGGGCTTCTTTGCCTCAATGTAGAGATAATGTTTGCGAGAGCTCAAAAGATCAAAGCCAATCTCTAGATGATTGTGATTCCAAAATCGATAAACGCTTTATTTCAGCTAAAGTCGAGCACTCTCATAAACTGGGGCTAGAATCGAGCCAACTTGATAGTGTTACAATCAATTTTGTAAATTCATCTCTTTACCAAACGTCATTAGAAAAAGATTTCTCTGTGGGCACACTTTTTTGCGCTGATAGTAAAAATCTTGTTAGAGGTTTAGGTTTTATTGCTGGAGCTTGTGAAAGGCTTGAATCTAGACGCTTGAAAGTTCCGCATGTTGGATGGGACCAACTCCATCTAACTGAGCTTGGAGAGAGAAACGCACTCTTGCGTGGTGTAACCGAGGGAGCAAATGTTTATTTCACGCATTCCTACATTGCTCCTGCAAGCTGTGATGAAAAATTCGTTTTAGCAAAAACACATTATGTTAAAAGTTTTCCTTGTGTTGTTGCTTCTGAAAACATCTATGGAGTTCAATTTCATCCTGAAAAATCGAGCAGTCAAGGCTTGTTAATTCTTGAGAACTTCGTTTCTATTGTGAGGGGGGCGTGTTAATGATAGTGTTTCCTGCAATTGATCTCATTGGTGGAAAAGTTGTTCGACTTGAGAGGGGCAATCGCAAAAAAGTTACAGTTTATTCTGATGATCCTTTGAGTGTTGCGAAAGGTTTTTTGGATCAAGGTGCAACTTGGTTGCACGTCGTTGATTTATCTGCTGCTTTTGAAGAAGATGAAGATGCCAGAAATGCAAACACCCAAGCTATTAAAAAACTTTGCAATGAAAGTGGTTTAAACATTGATGTTGGCGGAGGAGTGCGTTCGTTAGAAAGAATCGATGAGTTTGCTAGCTTCGGCGCAAAACGAATTGCGCTTGGAACAGTTCTCATTAAAGACCCTGAGTTTGCTGAGCGTGCAGCCAGTGAATATAAAGAATTGCTCGTCGCTGACGTTGCTTCAAAAGATGGTTTTGTCAAAATAAATGGGTGGAGAGAAAACGTTAACTTGACAAGTGGTGACGTTGTTGAAACACTTGTTTCGCTGGGATTCAAACATCTTGTGTTCACCGACATTTCACGCGATGGCATGCAAACGGGCATTGACGTTTTGGCCTACGAGCACATTTCTCGTGTTGCTGGATTTCCAGTCGTTGCTTCTGGTGGGATTTCGTCACTTGATGACATTAAGACGCTTGTCTGTGCCGGCGATGTGGTTTTCGAAGGATGCATCATAGGACGCGCACTTTATGAAGGTGCATTTACTCTAAAAGATGCGCTTTTAGCTGCTGCTTAGGTTTAATGATGGTCATTTTTAATGTGAGGAAGTGTTTGTTAGGTTGGATTAAACCTTTTGTCCTAACGGAGAGTAGTTATGCTGACTAAACGTGTTATTCCTTGCCTTGATGTTAAAAATGGTCGAGTCGTCAAAGGTGTCAATTTTGTGTCGTTAAGAGACGCAGGAGACCCTGTCGAACTTGCATCTGCCTATGATAAAGAGGGAGCCGACGAGGTTGTTTTTCTTGACATAACTGCAACGAGTGATTGCAGGGATACCACGATAGACATGGCAAGCAAGGCAGCCAGTGAGTTATCAATTCCCTACACCGTTGGTGGTGGGTTTCGAGACCTAGCAGGCATGCGTGCGATGGTTGCAGCTGGCGCTGATAAAGTTTCTTTAAACTCTGCAGCCGTGAAAGACCCATCATTGATAACAGATGCTGCAAATGCGTTTGGAAGCCAAGCAGTAATTTGTGCCATTGATGCGAAGCGAGTTGGAAAACCTGGGGCCCCAGGCGCTGACAAGTGGGAAGTTTTTACAGCCGGTGGCAGATGCGGAACTGGAATTGATGCTGTCGAATGGGCAATTGAAGCTTCTAATCGGGGAGCTGGAGAAATTCTGCTCACAAGCATGGATTGCGACGGAACGAAGTCGGGTTTTGACATAGCTCTCACCAGAGCTGTCGCGAGAGCGGTGCCAATTCCGGTAATTGCTTCTGGAGGTGTTGGCACTCTTGAGCATTTCGTTCAAGGCGTTGTTGAAGGTGAGGCAGATGCAGTTTTGGCAGCTAGCGTTTTTCACTTTGGGGAATTTAGCATCCGCCAGGTGAAGGAATATATGGCAAGTCAAGGCATTCCTGTAAGGCTTGACTTTTAATTGCGTGCGGTGGTTTGTCTGTATAGTTAACAGCTAAAGGGTTTAAGAGTTTTGGAACTGTTAGAGGTAGTTTGGTGTTAGCTTTTGGATTCTCAACACTGGCGATGTTTGGGTTTTTAGAATTTTTTAGGATGTCGACTATATAGATTGTGCGGATGTTTATAAGTTGTTGTTTTGAATAAATTGAAGCGATGCTAAAAAAGAAGATAGATCTATGAGTTATGTAGAAAATATTGAAGAGTTGATTGAGGGCCTGAAGTTTGATGAAAATGGTCTAATTCCTTGTGTGGTTCAGCAGCATGACACAGGAGAAGTTTTAATGGTTGCGTGGATGAATCGTGAGTCCATTAAACTCACAGTCGAGACGAAAACTACTTGGTTTTGGAGCCGCAGCAGGCATGAACTTTGGAATAAAGGGGCAATAAGCGGTAATATCCAGCGAGTTTTTGAGTTGTATTCTGATTGCGACAATGACACGCTTCTCGCAAAAGTTGATTCTCCAGGCGCAGCTTGTCACACAGGAAGCAGAACTTGTTTTTTTAACAAATTAGTTTAAGGAGTGATTATGGGAGTTAGAACTGAAAACGTTGTGGATGGAAACATTGGTGACACTCTCGAATCTCTTTCTCAAGTGATTCATTCAAGGAGAGATGCATCTCCAGAAGAGAGTTACACAGCTCGTCTTTTGACCGACGTTGAAGATGAGCTATTAAAAAAAATTGCCGAGGAGGCAAGTGAAGTTATCATGGCCTGCAAAGACAACGACCATGCTCACATTCGTTATGAAGCAGGAGATTTAGTCTATCATTTGCTTGTTGTACTCGAGAGATATGGCGTTACGCTTAATGAACTTGCTGGTGAGCTAAACGCACGTCGAAAATAGCATGTAATATTTGCTTAAGGTAAGTCCTTCGGCCGTTGGTTAACATTCCTGCTGTTTATGTCTGACGCTTGCAGAGTTCGACATAGTTTTTGTGGATCTAATGGTTGTTTTATAGTTCCCACGATTCCCATGAGCCGTCGGCTCTGGGGACATCAAATCGTCTATAGCCAATCTCCCACGCATGTTTTTGGGCTTTTCTTATGCCGTCACAGATAAATCTTGCATTGTGAGCATCTGATCCAAATGTGATTTTCACGCCTGCTTGGAAGAAGTTTTCTAAAAGCCCTTTTGCAGGATAAAAATCACATAGCCCTGCTCGAAATGAAGCGGAAGATATTTCGATTCGTCGATTTGTGTATCTCGCGCATTCTGCCATTTGACTCCACAGTTGTGATAGTTTGGCTGGTGGTGCATATGTTTTAGAGAATCTCATTGGCAAGTCAGGATGCGACATTATGTCGAAATTGACAGGACTCTCGCAAGCAGCGCACCAAGCACTCACATACTTTCTCCACACTTCATCGGGTCCCAGTTCGTCCCACACGTGTAAATCTTGTGAGTAATCAATCCAGCCGTTTCCTGTGTGGGGAGCATCGGCTGGTGCCACATTTTTGCTGCCTGGCTCACCTGCAGCAATTTCAATCTCATTACGAGTTCCCGCATCACCAATCCAATGAACACTTCCTAGTTTTACTTGTGCTTTTCTTGCCCAGTCATCTATGTTATTTTCGCATCCTGGATACCAATCGCATTCAAACCCAAATATGAACTCAACATTCGGAGCAAAACTTTTAGCTTGCTCTTTAGCTTGTTTAAAACTGCACCTGTGCTCTTCAAGCTTTGAATAAGGAACTTGGCATTCTTGGTTAGGGTCCATGCTAGCAGGCAGGGTGAGATGGTCGCTTGACACTAAAACCTTGCAATCTTGGTTGGCAGCTGCTTGCAAGTTTTCTTCAAAAGAAGATTCTCCATCAGAAAAGAAAGTGTGCGTGTGGCAATCTATTAAAGCTGCTTGCATGTCTCTCCTTTTTAAGTGTTTAATCCATACAAAAAAATTATAGGAGAGGACAACTAAATTCTGCGAGCACCGCCGCTTTGTGCAAATTAGGGAAACAATGCCCGTTAGGTTGCTTTTTGTCTGACTGATATAATGAAGTAGTTATTTTAGTTATAGTGGGGGTATTTGTGCCAAGAACAAGGAAAATTCCTGAAAAAGTAGATATTGCACCTCTAATTGAATCTGCAATGAAAAATGATGAAGAATTGTCAAAGCACATCCAAAATCTTGCAGGCCCAACAAGACGAGGACGTCAAATCTCTTCAACTATTGTTTTTGAAGTTGCAAATAGAGATCTTTCAAAAATTGAACCTTATGCTGAAGATATCATTGATGGGCTCAATCGTCCGGAGAGCCAAACGCGCTGGGAAGTGTTACAAACGTTGACGCTACTTGTTGATGGGCATGCAAAAGAATGCATGGATTGCATCGAAGCCGCAGAAACAGCACTTTTTGATGAGAACTCTGGCTCTTTGCGCTTGGCTGCGTTTGTTTTTTTGTGCAAACTGGGTGCCACAACTGAGGCTCGTAGCCGTGAGGTTTGGCCTCTCATCGATGAAGCGACTCAGTGCTGTCATGGTGACATCGAGTTCGGCGACATGTTGAATTCTCTCGTTGAGTTTTCTGATGGAAAAATCGACCCAGAAGTCGCAGGCGAGCTTGCAGAATTGATGAAGTTTGATGCAGAAAATTCGACTGGGAATTTGTTTGCCAAAAGCACAGCAATCATTGACAACTGTAAGAAAAAATCAAAAAAGAAATAACTTCTTTAACGAGAGAAAGGACCAGCATGCCAAACAAAAAATCAGGGTTAGACATGCTTTTAGATGCTTTAGCTCAAAGTAACGTTAAAATCGGTGAAGAATTTGGTCGCTCGTCTAGCGATTCTTCGCGAGATAGCAATTCACACGACTCATCTACAAGTCAAGGCGGCTCAGAACATAGCCACAGCGGTGGTGGTTTTGGGGGCCACGGTGGCAACGGTGGCGGACGTTCCAACATTCTTAACGTTTCATTCAACGGACCAAAAACTAACAAAGGCAAAATTAGTCTCATAGTCGCGCTTGTTTTGATTTTGGGCGCGGCCTATTGGTGGTTTCATCCTGCGCTCAGCATTCATTCTGTTGATGTTTGGATGTTTATTCTTGTGTTTGTTGCATTGCCGCTTTGGCTTTTCTTTTCTTCACGTGTGCAAGCCTACAAACATGGACGCGGAAAAATAGAACCGAGCCCATCAAAGGAAAAAAGATTCAAAAAATTGATGTGGATACCAATTCTCATCGTTATCGCATATTTTTTGGGTCAACTTTTTTCGTTATCAATTGTTCCTGGGAATGCGGAGAGATATTCTAAAGTTATTACCACTGACACGCTCGAGTTCAAAGAAGACATTAAAGAGGTTGACTACAACCAGATTCCAGTCATCGACAGGGATTCAGCGATTCTTCTTGGCAATCGTGAAATGGGAACAATATCGGAATATGTCTCTCAGTTTGAAATCTCAGATCTCTACTCTCAAATTAACTATCAGGGAAAACCAGTTCGAGTCTCTCCTTTAAATTATGCCGATTTGTTCAAATGGTTTACGAACAAAGAAAAAGGACTGCCTGCATATGCACTTGTTGACATGACAACACAAGAAGCTGACATTGTTCGTTTAGGTGACACTCCGATGTATTATTCAACAAGTGAACCACTAGAAAGAAACATTGATCGTTATGTTCAGTTGAAATATCCGACATACATTTTTGATGAAAAAAGTTTTGAAATTGATGAGAGTGGACATCCATACTGGATTTGCCCTGTTAGAAAATACACGATTGGTCTGTTTGGCGGCTACACAATCGACCGCGTTGTAATTTGCGATGCAACAACTGGTGAGACTCAAAATCTAGCCATTGAAGATGTCCCAGAATGGGTGGATCGCTGCTTTCCGGCAAATTTGTTGATTGAACAATATAACTGGTATGGAAAATATCACAACGGATGGCTCAATTCGTTCTTGGGACAAGAAGGTGTTGTTAAAACCACACCAGGGTCAGGAAGTATTCTTGGCTATAACTACATCGCTAAAGATGACGATGTTTGGGTGTATACGGGCGTTACTTCGGCCACTTCCGACGACTCAATCATTGGTTTTGTGTTGGTGAATCAGCGCACGCAAGAGTCGCATTTTTATTCTGTTAGTGGCGCAACTGAAGAATCGGCAATGGGATCAGCTGAAGGTCAGGTTCAAAACCTAAGGTATTCCGCCACATTCCCACTCTTGATTAATGTGGCTAACCAGCCAACCTATTTCATGGCGCTAAAGGACAGCGCTGGCCTTGTTAAAAAGTTTGCCATGGTCGACATCCAGCGGTACCAAAATGTTGCTGTTGGTGACACCGTTGCCCAAACACAGCAAGCCTATGAAGCGCTATTAGCAACCAATGGCCTTGTTACAGAGGAAAACAAGCCTGCTAATGTGACGGAGGCTAGTGGAATAATTTCTCTTCTTAGTCAGGTAGTTCTTGACGGGAACACTCATTTTTATGTAATGCTTGAAGGCGACAGTAGCCTTTACGACTTTAAAATGCCAAACATGCTTGATATTGTTCGCTACAAAGAAGGTGACACAATTACGTTTGATTATGTGCGAGCTGACGGTGGAAGCCTTGAGGCATATGCTATCAAGAGGTAATCTAGCGCGGGCTTTCTAAAGCATTTTTTGAGGTGGATTGAAAAAAAGGTTTTTAGAAAATAAAGGGAATTTTGCGTGGCGACTCTTTGCAATTGCGGCAATTAGTGTCGTCACGATTTTTCTTGGGTTTTTTTCGATTACAAATAAAAGCCTTGTTCACAATGGCGACATTCGTGATCGTTCAACTCCAGTAGAGGAATTCTTTCAAAAGAAAGCTGTGAAAGTTGACGACGGTGAGTGGAATGAAGTTTCTAATCACAGTAATCTTGAGAATTTTTTAGGGCCTTTAGTAAAAGATGGTGACTCAAGGATTACTTTATCGGCTGAAGTGCTTGAAATTGAAATTCATGAACTTTATTTTTACTCTAATGCAGACAACATCACAATTAAAAATCTTGAAGACGATTCCATAATTTTTGAGAGAAATGCCTCAGAACATAAACGCCTTCAACATTACTATGGCTATGGATGGAATCGTTTTTTGTGCGAACCACACACTTCCATTGAAGTAACTGTTTCAGGGCCCAACGCTGCCCAAGATTTAGACGATTTTTGCTCTAGTCTCTACTCAGAAGACGGCACAAATTTGTTACAGAAGCAGCTTGTTAAGCATTCTGTAAACATTATTTTAGGTCTAATAATTTTGCTAATTGGATTATTTTATGCATTCACACTTTTTCTTTTGAGGGCAACAAAAAAAGAGATTTCGCCGCATTATTTTTCGACTGGGACTCTTCTCATCGCAGGCGCAATCTGTTGCTTGATTGATTATCACTACACTTGTTTGATTTTTTCTGAAGTTCAGGTTGTCAATTGGATCGACTATGCTTCTCAATTGCTAATTGTTGTCTCTATTGTTGATTATTTGCGCTCACTTCTAACGAGCTCCAAATCACAAACTGTGGGTTCTTTAATCTTTGGAGCCTTGATAGTGTGTGCTGGCTTTTCTTTGATTTTAGCTGCAGCGGGAGTCTTTGGTTTAAAAGAGTGCGTCCAAATTGCTGCTCCAATAGCTATCGCTGGGATAATTGTGCTCATTGTGCTCGTTTTAATTGAAATGAGAAGTCGTTACTGGCGCGAGAACCTTTTTTTCGTTCCTTTCGCATGTGGTGTGTCAATCATGGCTTTATTTGAGATGGTTCATTATGTGATATCAGGAACGTTCTGGGTCATTTTGTTTGAAATTGGACTTTTGGTGTTTGGTGTATCACAACTGCGCTTGCTCATTGTTGAGGCAAACGAAAAATTGCTTCAAGGGGAAAAGGCTGAACGCTTGCGTGCGAATTTAGTGCAAGCTCGAACACAAATTATGTTGAGCCAAATACAGCCACATTTCTTGTATAACGTTTTGGCTTCGATCGCCCGCCTTTGCGACAAAGACCCAAAGCAGGCAAAAGCGCAAGTCCTAACTTTTGCTGATTATATGCGGGAAAACATGGACGTTTTGTCACAGGCTCGTCTAATTCCATTTAAAAAGGAGCTAGAGCACATTCGTCATTTCATGGCACTTGAAAAGATGAGATTTGGCGACGACCTTTCTTTTAAAGAAGTAATATCTTTTGATGATTTCTATGTTCCACCGCTCTGCATACAAGCAATGGTGGAAAACGCCGTTCGTTATGGTGCATGTGCGCTTGAGGAAGGAGGCACAGTTATTCTTTCAGCGATCAAAGAAGGAAGTTTTGCGGTTGTAAAAATTAAGGATAACGGACCCGGTTTTAATCCCAAAAAAAGTCCAGAAGATGGAAAGACTCACTTTGGGATTGAGAACTCGCGAAAGCGAATTGGAGCCTTCCCTGGAGCACAATTTTCAATTGATAGCTCTCATGGAAAAGGATGCACTGTTACAATTCGCTTGCCCATCGGCTTGGAAGAGGAGTTTAATTAATGGAAATTCTCTGTGTTGATGATGAGATGCTTGCTCTTGAGCTTTTAGAGGATTCGGTAAAAGAGGCAGTGGATACTGCCAATGTGCATTCTTTTTGCAAGCCAAAAGAAGCTCTTGCATATGTGGCTAATGGGGGAGTAGTTGACATCGCTTTTCTTGACGTTGAAATGAGAGGAATGACTGGCGTAGAATTAGCTGAAAAGCTAAAAGCGACACTTCCTTTTTTGAACATCATATTTGTAACAGGATTTGGACACTATGCAACAGATGCTATGAATTTGCGAGCTTCTGGCTATGTAACAAAACCTGTCACAGTAGAAAAAATCAAATGTGAATTAAAGAACTTGCGCTATTCCGTTAAAATTTTGTGTGCGTTGTGTGCAGAGCGTGAGCAATGCAATGTTGCATTCATAGATGGAAGTTGCGATCCAAAAACTGGAGTTTGCAAAAGATTGCTGGGGTCAAACGCGCCTGTAAAAAAACTGGAAGTTCGTTGTTTCGGCAATTTTGAAGTTTTTTACAACGGACAGCCTTTGAAATTTAGCAGGGGACTTGCAAAAGAGGCTTTTGCCTACTTGATTGACCGGCGTGGTTCGTCTTGCACGATTCGTGAACTTGCTGCGGTTTTATTTGAAGATAAGCCATATGATTCAACAAGGCAAAGATACCTTCAGTCAATAATTTCTTCATTGATGAAGACCTTTGAGTCTGTTGGTGCAAGAGAGTGCATTATCAAAAGTTACAATAGCATTGCCGTCGACGTCAATTATGTTGACTGTGACTATTACAAATTTTTGGCTAGCGACGAGTCGGAGCGAGATGGATTTTGGGGAGAGTATATGAGTCAATACTCGTGGGCTGAATTGACTGCGGCAAATTTGTCGCTTAATTTCTAGTTATTGCTAGTTTTCGTTAAAGATTAATTTAAGCTCAAATAAAATTAACAAAAAAGGAGCTTCCCTATTTGGTGGTGGTGGTGGTAGGGAGAGCTCCTTTTTTATCATGTTTACAATGCCTGGAGATTTAGACGAGGTTATTGGCATTGCTTGGGGTCTCATTTATTCTTTTCGCTATCAGCGCGACCCCCTTGCTTTAGCTATCGATTAAGCAAAACAATAAGAAACTTATCTCACGTCTCTTCAAATAATCTTTTTTGGTGGCTTTACTTGAGACTTTTAAAAATTAAAAACGCTGATTTATTATCAGCGTTTTTAATTTTTTCTAGTTCAAATTCCACCACCTGTTTCTGTAATTTCCTTGTGTAAACAAGATAGCAATCTGAGTGTCACAAAAGAACAACATTATTTAGAATTCAATTTTTTAAAAAGATTTTTTAAAAGAATGAGGCGTCCATCCTTAAGGTGGTGGTGGTAAGAAGGACGCCATTCATATTTCGCGATGCCTGGAGATTTGGATGGTTGGGGGCATCGCTTCGGGCCTTTAAATAACCATCAGAAACCTTAGATAAAGATATAAGGTTCTTGTCATTTGGCCCTGGGTTTTAAAAATAGGCGAATTTTTTAAAACTTATGGACTTTATAGACTGCACAGTGTCACAAAACAACAACAAGAGCTGCATCGCTTTTCGTTTGCTTTTTGTTTAAAATCGTCACATTTTTTGATGTATAATTATAAGTCGCGTTTGAGAGAACGCGTTTGATAACAGAATAGTTCTGCTGCTTAAGACAGTCGGTACCGTTAAGGTTTAATTGAGAAATCAGCCTACCGAGGTGGTTAATGAAATTCATATGAATTGATTTACCCTTGTCTTTTTGCGGTTTTCGCAGAGCAAGGGTTTTTTTGTGCCCAGCTAACGGCAGAACTTAGCTTGCTAATTAAAAGATTGGAGGTGAAATAGGTTTATGCCAAATGCTGCAAATCAAGAACAGCTCGCTCAAATTAAAGAGAGCCTTTCTAATGCTGGTGCAGTTTGGGTAGTCAACTACCGTGGACTCACTGTTAAGCAAATCCAACAACTTCGTCGCGACATTCGTGCCAATGATGCACAAATGTTTGTTTTGAAGAACACGTTGATGCACATCGCATTAGAAGAGCTTGAAATGCCTTCAATGGATGACATTTTGAGCGGCCCTTCTGCATTTGTTTTCACTGGAGAAGATCCAGTCGCAAGTGCAAAGGCTATCAAAAATTTTGCTAAGGACAATGAAGCGCTTGAAATCAAGGGCGGAATTATGGATGGTGCATTCCAGGACGCTGAAGCGGTTCAAGCAATTGCAGATCTTCCAAGCCGCGAAGAACTCATTGCAAAGCTCCTCGGAACTATCAACAATCCTATGGCAAAGACAGTTCGCACACTCAATGCAATCCTCGAAGCACCTGTTCGTGCAATTTCAGAGATTGCAAAAAAGGCTGCTTAAATCTAGCTGCCTAAAAGTTGCCTCATAGAGGCTCGATTTTTGATTATTATTTTTGAAAGGATGTTATAACATGGCTATCACTAGAGAAGAAATTGTTGAAGCATTAAAAGAAATGCCTGCTCTTGAGCTTTCTGAACTCGTAAAAGATCTCGAGGAAGTATTCGGCGTAAGTGCTGCTGCTCCTGTTGCAGTTGCTGCTGCTCCTGCTGCTGGTGGCGCAGAGGCTGCTGAAGAGAAAACAAACTTTGACGTTGTTCTTGAGGGCTTTGGTGACAACAAGATTGCTGTTATTAAAGTTGTTCGTGAACTCACTGGTCTTGGTCTTAAAGAAGCAAAAGAAGCTGTTGAGAGCGCTCCTAAAGCAATCATTGAGGGTGCAGACAAAGACAAAGCTGAAGATGCAAAGGCAAAAATTGAGGAAGCAGGCGGTGCTGTTACCCTTAAGTAGTTTTTGCAAAAAGCTTAAACTTTATTTAAAGAGCCCGCAATTTGCGAGCTCTTTTTGCTTTATTTGCAAGAATTCGTAAAATGTTTTTATGGCAAGAGAATCTATGAAATCAAGAGTTGAGCGTGCACTTGAGGTTGAGCGCAGAATGGAGGCTCGTTATGGCGCGCGCAAATGTCCACTTGATTTTTGGGGTGACCCATTTAAGCTTCTCATTGCCGTGATGCTCTCAGCGCAAACTACCGACAAAAGTGTTAACAAGTTAACACCTGTGCTTTGGGAGAAATATCCCACTCCGCTGGATTTGAGCTATGCTAACCCAGCTGATGTTGCCTCAATCATTTCAAGAATTGGCCTTTATCGTGTAAAGTCTGAGCGGTGTGTTGCTATTGCTGATGCCATCGTTAATAAATATGAAGGGCACGTGCCCTGCGATTTTGACGAGTTGCAAAAATTGCCAGGGGTTGGCAGAAAGACTGCGAATATCGTCATGAATGAGGGATTTGGAAAGCCTTGTGGAATTGCAGTTGACACGCATGTTAATCGCATTGCTCACATGCTTTCCTTCGTCCCAAGAGATGTTAAAGACCCGAATAAAGTTGAGCAAGAACTGTTAAAACTTTATCCAAAAGAATACTGGGGAAAAATCAACCACCAATGGGTATTGTTTGGGAGAGAAGTGTGTGTCGCTAGGCACCCAAGGTGCAACACATGTCCACTTTCCGACATTTGCCCCAGTGAAATTCTTGGTGATTAATTGAAAAAGCGACCCAATTCGCTTAAATCTCAAAAGAGTTCAAGAATGTGCTCACTAGAGCATCTTCAATTCTCTTGAAGACTTCACTCTTTGGATCTAGGCGCAATATGATTTTTTCCATCAGGTTTTCTCTTGTCACACTATCGCAGTAGCCTCGCTTGAGTCCTGAGTTGTATGCCTCGGCAATCGCTTCATTAGCAATAACCTCAATCTCGTGTCGAGTTAGCCCTTCGCAGAAATCTGCAAGTTCAGAATTGTTTAATCCACGAAGTGAAGGATGGTTGTTCGAAAGCTGATTCCAGAGCTGTATTCTTTCCGATTTAGTTGGTATCTCAATGTTAACCTCGCTAAAATCTCCAAGTAAATCAAGAATTTCTTCAGGAATCATTTCCTGGTCACACGCTGTACAAATTATTTGTACTTTTGGATTCTCAACGCATTTTTCAATCAGGCCTAAAAACTCTTTGCCGGCTGGTGTTAGTTTGACCGGAACGATTGGCTGCATTGAGTCACCCAAATCAAATGGGTCCTCATCGAAGAAAATCGACCAGTCTTCAACGTTTTCAATAATCAAAAGGCCATCGTTTTCTGCCAGCCACAGCAAAGGTGTTTTTCCGCGACTAAGATTTATGCAAGTTTTGTTTGCTGCGGCAGCAATTCCAGGCAGACCTGTTGGGGTGTCTTGAATCATGAGTCTCACAGTCGCGCATGACAACTCATCGGCTGTTGCATTTAGAAGAGGCTCAATCTCTTCTGGTGTGTCACCAATCATCACGAGCGGTTTTAGAGCAGGGCGTGATGTCATGCCGTGAAAACGGTTAAGAGCATTGATTATGCTTTCATTTTGACTTTGCGTGCGGTCTCCAAAGCCCAAGAATTTGAGTTTAGTTACAGCTTTTTCATATCCCGCCAAATCGACGTAAGCAAAAGGATGATAGTCTGAAGCTGCAACACCTTGCAATCCATTTGCCGAATGCAGAATGCTTTCAGCGTCTTTGAAGTCTGCATTTTCATATGGCGCTTTTTTATTTTTTTTGACCTCAGGCTCTGAGGACTGTTCGCTTCCAGCTAGCTCACGTTTGAACTGTGCAAGCCACTCTGGAATGTTGTCATTCTTTTTGTTGCTGTTAACGTTTTTGTTTTCGCCGTCTGCCAACTTGGTCCACCTCCTTAAAAATTGCCCAAGGTATCCAAATTCTATACCTTCGCTATGTGTGATTCGCTATAAATCTCCGTCTATTCATATAGTATATGAAACAAATTGAAAAGCAACTTGAGAGGCTTCCTAATGAGTTTATTTGACCTAAAAATCGATGAAAAAATTGCAGATTTCGGAATTGGACATGCTACTGACAATGATGCGCTGACAGGAGTGAGCGTTGTTGTTTGTAAAGAAGGAGCTGTGTGTTCTTGTGATGTTCGTGGAGGCGGGCCTGCTACTCGTGAGACTGATCTTTTGAGTCCAGAGAAAATGGTCGAGCGCGTGCATGCGGTTGTGTTGTCGGGAGGTTCAGCTTTTGGCTTGGAGGCTGCAAGTGGTGTTGCTCGCGTTCTTCGAGATGAAAAAATTGGTTTTCGGGCTGGCACAGATATTGTTCCAATTGTTCCAGCGGCTTGCATTTTTGATTTGGGAGTTGGAAAATGCGTTTTCCCTGATGTCGAAATGGGAAAAGAAGGTGCGAGGAATGCTTTAGATAATGTTGGAAAAACACAAGCTCCAGGAGTTGGAGTTGTGGGTGCAGGCGCAGGTGCTTCAGTTGGACTTAAAGGTGTGCCCCTAGTCAGCCCGATGAAATCTGGAATAGGTTATTCATTCGCAAGCTTTGGGAAATTAAAAGTTTCGGCCCTCACGGTTGTGAACGCTCTTGGAAATGTATATGAATCAAATGGAGACTTTCTTGCGGGCATCGAAAATGAAAAGACGATGATTGCAGCTTTCAAAGCGATGAATGTAAAATCGAAATTCGGGGGAGTCAAAAACACAACACTTTCTGTTGTAATGACAAACGCAAAAGCAACAAAATCGATGTGCAAAAAAGTAGCCAGTTGCTCCCACGATGGATATGCTCGCTCAATCAACCCAGTTCACACTCAAAACGATGGAGATGCAGTTTTTGTAATGGCTTCTGATAAAGTTGCAGCCGATGTTGACGTAATTTCTGTCATGGCGGCCGAAGTTGTTGAAGAGTCAATTCGTGAGGCAGTCAGACATGCAAAAAGCGTTGCTGGTCTTGTGGGCCTTTCTCGTTAATGTGCAAATCTAGAATCATTGAAAAAAACTTAGAAGCTTGTCTTAATTTTAGGAAAGCTATTGAAACGTTAGACGAATTTGTTTTGTAATTTGCTGTGGTTGCTTTTCTAGATTTCGTCTAGATCGCGCCGGAGCTCTTTAAATTGCCTTGTTACCTCATCGACGGCAACATTAGCCTTTTCTTTCGACTCAATACTTGCTTTTGTAATCGCAATTGCCACACAAACTGCCTCTGTTTTAGTGTGAGTTATTGAAATTGGTATGTCGGTCACACCTGCTTTGTCTGCAATTGTTTTGGCTTTGTTGTGTAAAAGAACTTTCGGCTCACCATTTCTTTCGATTTTGACTTCAACGTCTCTATAACCAACGCCTCTCCCAAAACCAACACCGAGTGATTTTAATACAGCCTCTTTTGCAGCAAAACGTGCCGCAAGGTGCACTTCTGGATTAGTTTTTTTGTTTGCATAGTTTATTTCTGATTCAGAAAACATCTTATTAACAAAGCTTGGCGTGCGTTTACATATGAGCCTAAAGTGAGAAATGTCAACTACATCCACGCCGAGGCCAAGCCGCTCAGAGTTCGCATGAATAGAAAGTGCTTGGTCGACAACTTCTTGCATATGTCTTCTTCTTGTCACGGTTTTTGATTATAAAGCAGGCATTATAATGACTTCATGCTCGCAAATGAAATCAACAATATATTTATAAAAAACAACTGCGCAATCGATTTTTTTAAAAATATCGATGAAGGAAAAGATGCATCTTTGGGGCTGTCTAGCTCGGCGAGACCGATGTTTGCGTCTCTTTGTTTTGAGCATTTGAATGGTCCGCTTCTTGTCTTGCTTTCTGGAGCAGACTCTGCGCACAGTTTCGCGAGACAAATGTGCGCATTTACTGACCCTAAGAAAGTTTATGAATTTTCAGATTATGGCTTCAAGCTAACAGATGACAGGGCAATCGACCCAAAAGCCTGCTCTAACAGATTCATGTGTTTGAATGCTTTAGCGACAGGACAAAATGTGGTTGTTGTTGCATCTGTCTCAGCTGTAATGCGCCTTCTTCCTGACTCTCGCGATAACTACACTCTGCCCCTTGTTTTTTCTCCTGGTGAAGAATTAATAGTTGATGACGTGATTGAATCCTTGATTACTAAAGGATATGAACGTGTTAACAAAATTAAGAACAGAGGTGATTTTTCTTTTGTTGGCGGGACGCTTGATGTTTACCCGGGAAACATGGACTATCCAGTGAGGATTGATTTTTTTGGAGATGAAATTGAATCGATTCGAAAGATATTTCTATCAACGGGTCAAACGATAAAAGATGTTGGTGCAGTCGAAGTTTATCCAGTGTGTGAGCTTCCCCTTACTAAAGAAAACAAGTTTTTTGCCAATAGAGAACTCGAGTCAAAAGCAAAAACTAACGCTTCAATGCGAAAACTTCGAAACGTTTTGGAAGATGGCATAAACTTAAAAGAAGCCCACCTTCTGATGCCGCATTTGTGCAAAAGGCAAAGTTCATTTAGCGATTATTTGGCTGACAATGTGACGGTTGCAGTGTGTGAACCCTCGTCGGTGATTATGGAGGCTAACAAGTTTTTAGTCGACCTTGATAAAGAATTAACTGGCACCTCTCACAAGGTTGATGAGTTTGCGTCCTCTATTTTTGATATTAGTTTTCCTAATGTTCGTCACATTACTTTTGAGTCAATAATGAGGTCGGTTGATATTGCTGTAGATGATGAAGTAAAAATTCTACGCACTAATTCAGGCGGTGTGGAGATTCCTATTGTTGACAGAATAAAAGACTGGTTTGACGCTGGTTTCAAAGTTTTATTTGCGGACCCAGATCCAAATTCTGCTCGGGCAACTAAAGACGATTTGTTAGAAACTGGGATCTCGATTGGAGATTATGAATTAACTGAAAAGATTGCTCCACGAGTTGTCAATTTTTCTTCAGCTTCGGTTCCTCTTGGGTTTGTTATTCCGCAGGCCAAGTTTGTTCTTGTTTCTAAAAATGACTCTAAAGGCTTGCTTTCGGGCATGCGTCGCTCTAAAAGCATCGACATCACGAAAATTACTTTTCCCTATAAACCAGGAGATTATGTTGTACACATGAACTTTGGTGTGGGGAAGTTTGTTCGAATTGTCACTCGTGACATCGATGGTTCTAGGCGCGATTACATGGAGCTTCATTATGCAGAAGGAGATAAGCTCTTTTTGCCTGTTGAGCAGCTTGATCGCGTCACGCGATATGTTGGGGCTGAAGCTGATAGCCCCCGTCTCACAAGACTTAACACTCACGATTGGTCAAAAGCCGTCAATAAAGCTCGAGCAGCGACAAAGAAGTTGGCGTTTGATCTTGTAGATGTTTATTCCAGGCGTGCAAACGTTACAGGTTTTTCTTTTGAGATTTCTGACGAAACAAAACAGGTGCTTTCGAGCACGTTTGAATTTGATGAAACAAAAGACCAGGCTAGTGCCATAAACGATGTGTTCCAAGACATGCATTCGAAGAGGATTATGGACCGACTCGTTTGCGGTGACGTAGGGTTTGGAAAGACTGAAGTTGCAATTCGAGCTGCCTTTGTTGCAGTAAAAAACAAAAAGCAAGTCATGCTTCTTTGTCCTACGACAATTTTAGCTCAGCAGCATTTCGAAACATTTTTAAACCGACTTGACCCGCTCGGCGTAAATGTTGATGTCATATCACGATTTAGAACAAAAAAGCAGCAGAAAGAAACGCTTGCCGCGTTTGCTGAAGGTCGTGTCGATGTTCTCATTGGAACTCACAGGCTTTTGTCTCGAGATGTCAATCCAAAAGAGTTGGGCCTAATGATAGTTGACGAGGAACAACGTTTTGGCGTTGGGCACAAAGAACAACTCAAGGATTTGCGTGAAACAATAGATGTTTTAACTCTGTCAGCAACTCCAATCCCCAGGACATTACAGATGTCATTGTCGGGTGTTCGTGACATGTCGCTCATTTTAACTCCGCCCAAAAAGAGGTTGCCTGTGAAGGTCCATGTTTCTAGCTGGAACCCTGATGTGGTGAGTGAGGCTTTGCGTTTTGAGTTTGCCCGTGGTGGGCAAGTATATTACGTCTCGAACCGTGTAAAAACCATTGATTTGACGCTACAAAGAGTGCAAGAAATTGTTCCTGAGGCACGAATTGGTGTTGCTCACGGTCAATTGTCTAAACTCGAACTAGAGCATGTTATGGAGGATTTCGCTGCTGGCAAACTCGACGTTTTAATTGCGACCACAATCATAGAAAGCGGAATTGATAACAGAAACACTAACACGTTAATCATCGAAGACTCTGAGCGCCTAGGCCTCGCTCAGATGTATCAGCTAAAGGGCAGGGTAGGAAGGTCTTCTGTGCAGGCACATGCCTATTTTATGTATCCTGACAACATGCCATTAACAGAGGATTCAAAGAGTCGACTTGAGGCAATTGATGAGCATCAGGAGCTTGGAAGTGGACTTCGAATTGCGATGCGAGACCTTGAAATTCGCGGAGCAGGTGAGATGTTTGGTGCCGAGCAGTCTGGAAACATGAGTGCTGTTGGTTTTGATTTGTTTGCAGCAATGCTAAATGAGGCAATAGTCAATGAGCGAGAAGGCAACAATGAGGCCGATGACAGCGCAATTCACGTTTTAAGTGACATTTCTGTAAACATCAATGAGTCTGCGCGTCTTTCCGATGACTATATCGAAGATGTGGCAGAGCGCGTTATGCTCTATCGCCGAGTTGCAAATGCATTTAGCTCAAATGATGTGTCAGAAATCTTTGATGAAGTTAAATCAAAATATGGGGAGATGCCCGATGAGGCACTTAATTATTTCGCTAAAGCGAAACTTCGATTTTTCTGCTTTGAAAATAACATCACTAACATTTCTGTAGCAGGTGGCTATTTGGTGGTTGAGCCAATAGAATTGAACAGCGAGTCGGTTGCTTCCGTGAGACATCTTTCAGCTCTTTATTCAAAAAACAAAAAGCGTCTTAAAGTTCCTTTTCACAATATAGACAGTGGTGCAGGCAAATGTCTAGATGCTCTTTCGTTTTTGAGTGATTTGCTATAATTCTTTGGCTTAATAAAGTTGATTTTTATGGAGACAATATATGTCGAACAATCAAGTGCGCGTTAGATTTGCGCCTTCACCAACAGGGATGCTTCACATTGGTGGCGCAAGAACTGCTATTTATAACTGGGCTTTTGCTCGGGCACAGGGAGGAAAGTTTATTCTTCGAATTGAAGACACTGATCGCGAACGTTCTACCGACGAAAACACGCAAATCATTCTTCGTGCTTTAAAGTGGCTTGGTCTTGACTGGGACGAAGGTCCTGAGATTGGCGGAGAATTTGGTCCCTATTTTCAGACTGAGCGCATGCAAACATACAAAGATGCTCTTGACAAACTCATCGAGAGCGGAAATGCTTATCCTTGCTTTTGTACAAAAGAAGAACTCGATGCAAAACGCGATAAAGCCAACAAAGAACAAGGCGGCTATGCTGGATATGATGGCACCTGCAGACATCTTTCTGCTGAAGAGGCAAAGAGAAGAATTGAAGCAGGACAACCCCATGTTTGGCGACTAAAAGTACCAAAAGACCATGCTCCAATAACATTTGATGACGAAGTTTATGGTCACATGGAATTTCCTTGTGACGTTATGGACGATTTAATTCTTGTTAGAACCGACGGAATGCCAACATATAACTTTGCAGTTGTGTGTGACGATTCAAACATGAGAATCACTCATGTAGTTAGGGGTGACGATCATCTTTCTAACACTCCTAGACAAATTTTAATTTATGAAGCGCTAGGCCTTGAAGTGCCAACTTTTGCGCATCTGCCAATGATTTTGGGAAGCGATGGGAAAAAGCTGTCAAAACGCCATGGTGCAACTAATGTTGAAGAATATCGCGATGCGGGGTTTTTGCCTGATGTAATGGTTAATTTTCTTGCGTTGCTCGGATGGTCGCTTGATGGTGAAACAACAATTATTCCGCGTGATGTTTTGACGCAAAAATTCTCATTGAACCGCATCAACAAAAAAGACTGTATCTTTGATGAGACTAAGCTTGACTGGATGAACGGCGCCTACATTCGAGATATGGATGTTGATTCATGGGCAAACGTTGCGCTTCCTTGGATTAAAAAAACAGAAGGTGCTAAAACATCTCACATTAATGTTGACATCGATTTTGCAAAGAGCATTTGTCCTCTTTTAATCGAAAGAATGGTACGTTTTAACGAAATTCCTAAAAAGATTGAATATTTTTTCTGGGACGATTCTGTTGTGCTTGATGAGAAATCTGTCAACAAAGTTCTTTTAAAGGAAGGTGCTCGTGCCGATGAGGCTTTGCGCATTGCAATGTCTGTTCTCACTGATGAATCGAATTCATGGGAATTCGAGCCATTGCAGGAAAAAGTTAAGGCCCTAGGAGAAAAGGCAGGCCTTAAGCCAAAGTTGATTTTCCAACCTATCAGAGTAGCTGTGTGTGGAAACATGGTCTCACCTCCTTTGTTTGAGTCTATTGTTCTCATGAAGAGGGAAGACGTGATTGCAAGAATCCAGTTTGTCCTAGACAAATTTTTTGCATAAACGTTCTGTGGTAGAATAGGTAACTCATAAATATTCATTACTTGGCCTTTGCGGATCAGCAATCACACTTCAATCGAACAACAAGCTGAGCCAGCCCGACTGTGTGGGCGGGGTCTTGAGTTTGTGACAAAACACGTTAGATGGAGTTTTTTGAAGATTAATTCTAGAAATAAAAGCTTTTCGGCGGTTGCAAAACCAACTGCACGAGTTAGCGTTCTAACAGTTGCACTATGTGTTGTTTGTGCTTTTGTTTTTATCTCTGTTGCAGGCATTTCCTATGCTAATGGGTTTAGCTTCGGTGAGCCCCAAGTAAAAGTTGAAGACAAAGCGGCCACCTCTGCAACCGATTTTGACGATGATACAACTCATGAATCTGATGCCCTTAAGGCAACGACTAAGCGAGATGTCTCAGCCCTCTATAACGAAATAAAAGACGAAGAAGACGAAAAAGCTCGCATTGAAGCAGAAAAAAAACGCAAGCACGACAATGAATGCATAAATCGTGGTGTTTCTAACAAAGCTGCGGCTGGAAATCCAAACGATGGCGTTGATTTCACTATTGGCAGAGATGAATTCGTTTCACTTTGGGGTGCAAGAATAAATGCCTATCTCGCTGGCTCTGCATTAGATGGCTACGGCGAGATTTTTGCTAATGCGGCGTTTGAATATGGTGTTGACCCTCGCGTTTCACCTGCTATTTCTAACACTGAGTCAACAAAAGGAGCAAATTGCTTCAGGTCTCACAACGCTTGGGGTTGGATGGGAACCGCTCATTGGTCCGACTGGGAGACAGCTATTGATGCACATGTTAGCGGCTTTGCAAGTGGCTATGGCTACACTGTGACTTTGTCTGCTGCTAAGAAATATTGCCCTCCAACATATGAAGATTGGTATGGCAAAACCATTTCGCAAATTGCTTTAATCTAGACACAGTTTCTATTTCTGTTCAATTGACTATAATCTCTTAAATTATGAGCAATATTATTGTCATAGGGTGCGGTCGAGTGGGTTCTCAGCTAGCTGAAGGGCTGTCGTTGCAAGGGCACAACGTTTCTTGTATCGACAAGAATTCTGCAGCTTTTGAGGCCCTTGGCTCCGATTTTAACGGCGTCAAAATTCAAGGTTTAGGGTTTGATGTTGACACTCTTGAGCGAGCTGGATCAGAAGATTGCGATGTTGTGGTTGCATGCACCCAAAGCGACGACGTCAATCTCATGGCTTGTGAAGTCGCAAAACGTTTGTGCGGAGTTGACAGGGTTATCGCACGACTTTACAATCCAACTCGTCTTGAAGTTTATGAAGAACTTGGTATTGAATACATTTGCGGCACAACACTCATTGCAAAAGCAATTTTAAAGAAGGTAGAAAAGCCATGTATGTCGTAATTGCCGGAGGCGGAAAGATTGGTTTTTATCTTGCCGAAACGATTATAGAAAACGACAATGAGGTTGCAATCATCGAAAAAGATGAGCAGTTGTGTAGTTCCCTAAGCGAAAGGTTGACCGGCCGGTTTCTAGTTATTCAAGGAGATTGCTGCGAAAGTCGCATATTACAAGACGCTGGCGTTGACCGTGCTGATGTTTTTGTAGCAAGCACAGGTCAAGACGAAACCAATCTTGTTTCTTGTGAGCTGGCTGATCGTCTCTTTGATGTCCCTCGTGTTGTTGCTCGCGTTAACAGCCCTCGCAATTTAAGAATTTTTAGAGAAGTTGGCATCGAGAGCGTATCATCTACAAGCCTCATTGGTTCTCTGATTTTAGAAGAAGCTCTTTATGGCAGCGTTTCAATCACTTCATCCCTAACTCATGGCGATGTGATTTTAAGTGAGCACACAATTCCTCACCGTCGACACATTACAGAGAATAAAGGAATTCGACTTGGTGACATGGAGCTTCCTGAGGGAGCGCGATGGGTTGCAATTGAAACTGACAGTGATGCAGAAGTTCCAACAGAAGATGAAATTTTGCACCCTGGAGATAAAGTAATCATCATTTCAGACAGGTCTTTGATTCCTCAAATTCGTTTGGCTTTTAAGAATTTGTAGTATCTTAAACATTTTTCTTAATAGATTAATAAATTTCTAATCAGCACACTAAAACGGTTTTTTGATGTTGATGATTATTAATTAAAGCTAGTTTGGAGTGCTAGGCCATAACTTTAAAAACTCCCTTAGCAATTTTTAGCTGTCTAAGTTAAACAGCTAATGATTTTCTGTTTTTAAATAGTGCAGAAAAGTTCTTTATAGGTTTTCATTTCTGCCATTGTTTTTAGATTTAAGTAGGCTTTTGGGTAGCACTAAAAAACTTTTCTGAAGTGCTAATTTTATTGTGGTAACATATAAAGTCGCGTTTGTATGAAGGGCAGACACGCCCGGACGCGTTTGACAGACGGAGTCAAGGTAGAAAGCCTCTTTATCTGCTTTATTGGCAATCGCTGTCAGAATGTATAAGAGGGACGCACTATTTCGCGTCAAGTCACAAGAAAGTGAGAAAAAGTGGGAATCAGGAATTACAAGCCGACCAGCCCAGGACGTCGCTTTCAGATGGTTTCTGACTTTGAAGATGTAACAGCTTCAAAGCCTGAGAAATCGCTTCTTGCGAAGAAACCAAAGAAAGCTGGCCGTAACAATTATGGTCGCATCACTTGCCGTCATAAGGGCGGTGGAAACCATGCACGTTATCGTGTAATTGACTTTAAGCGTAACAAGGACGGAGTTCCAGCTAAAGTCGCAACTATTGAATATGATCCAAACCGCACATCACGCATTGCTCTTTTGCACTATGCTGATGGCGAAAAGAGATACATCATTCAACCAAAAGGTTTGAAAGTTGGAGACGTTGTCGTGAGCGGCCCTGATGCCGACATTAAGCCAGGCAATGCACTTCCTCTCGCAAACATTCCAGTGGGCACATTGATCCATTGTGTTGAGCTTCAACCAGGAAAGGGTGCTTCAATGGCAAGATCAGCTGGTGCTTCTATTCAGTTGATGGGCAAAGAGGGAAAATATGCCATCTTGCGCATGCCTTCATCAGAAATGAGGCGTGTTCTTCTCACTTGCCGTGCGACTGTTGGTGAGGTTGGAAATGCTGAACATTCCAACATCAAAATTGGTAAAGCAGGCCGCAATCGCTGGAAGGGTATTCGCCCAACTGTTCGTGGTACTGTTATGAACCCTGTTGACCACCCTCATGGTGGTGGTGAAGGCAAGAACAAGAGTGCTGGTCGTCATCCAGTTTCTCCTTGGGGTCAGCCTGCAAAAGGTCAACGCACACGCAATAAGAAGAAGGCTTCACAGAAGCTCATTATCCGTCGTCGCAAGAAATAGCGCAAAGGTTTAAGGAGAAAATTTTGAGCAGAAGTTTGAAAAAAGGACCTTTCGTCGAGATGCGTCTTTTGGAGAGAATCCAGAAGATGAACGACGAAAATGACAAGCAAGTTGTCAAGACCTGGTCGCGCTCTTCAACGATCTTCCCTGAAATGGTTGGTCACACAATTGCAGTGCACGACGGTCGCAAGCATGTTCCAGTTTATGTAACAGAGTCAATGGTTGGTCACAAGCTTGGTGAATTTGCGCCAACACGCACGTTCCGTGGCCATGCCGACAAGAGAAAATAGTGAAGGAGGAGTAACATGGCAAAAACTAAGAAAACAGTTAACCCAAACGAAGCTACTTCTACTTCTAAATTTGTGAGAGTTTCTCCAAGAAAAGCTCGAATTGTATTAGATCTTGTTAGAGGTAAATCTGTAGCGCAAGCTCGTGAGATACTTCAATTCTCAGAGCGTGCAGTCTCTGAAGTTGTTCTCAAAACTTTGAACAGCGCAGTTGCTAATGCTGTGAACAACAACCATTTGATCGAGAGCTCACTTGTTGTTAAATCAGCTGTAGCTGACGAGGGACCAACAATTAAAAGAATTCGCCCTCGTGCAAAGGGAAGCGCAAGTCGCATTAACAAGCGCACTTCTCACATCAAGATTACAGTCGCAACTGGCAAGGAGGCATAGAGCATGGGTCAAAAAGTATGCCCAACAGGATTCCGCCTCGGAATTACTGAGAATTGGAAAAGTCGCTGGTATGCCGATAAAAACTATGCGACATTGCTTGAGAACGATTTAAAACTTCGTTCCTACATTGAAAAAACTCTCAAAGATGCTGCTGTTTCTAAAGTTGACATCGAGAGAACTGGTGATGCAGTTAAAATCACCATCAAAACTGCTCGCCCAGGCGTAATCATTGGCAAGAAAGGCGCAGACATCGACATTTTGCGCAAAAAGCTCCAAGAGATTGCTAACGGCAAAGTGAGTGTAGACGTTCTTGAAGTGCGTCGTCCAGAAATTGATGCTAATTTGATTGCTCAAACAGTTTGTGCGCAGCTCGAAGGACGTGTCGCTTTCCGCCGTGCAATGAGAAAGGCTGTTCAATCAGCTCGCAACAGTGGAGCTGAAGGCATCAGAATTCAATGCTCTGGTCGTCTTGGTGGCGCTGAGATGAGCCGTCGTGAGTGGTATCGTGAAGGCCGTGTGCCTCTACAAACTCTTCGTGCAAAGATTGACTATGGTTTTTGCACAGCTAACACTCAAATGGGCGCAATTGGTGTTCAAGTTTGGGTTTACCATGGCGATGTTATGCCTGGTCAGAAATATTCCGATCCAGCTCTTGAGGGTTCTGGACGCAACAACCGCGGTCGCAGTGGCCGTCGTGGCAACGAGAATCGGAGGCAGAAATAATGTTAATGCCAAGACGTGTTAAGCACAGAAAAGTGCAACGTGGCTCCATGAGGGGCAATGCAAAAGGCGGCACTAAACTTGCATTTGGTTCATATGGTCTCGCAACCACCGAGCGCCATTGGATTACTAACCGCCAGATTGAGGCTGCTCGTATTGCAATGACTCGTCATATGAAGCGTGGTGGCCGTGTTTGGATTACGATTTTCCCAGACAAACCAGTTTCAAAGAAACCTGCTGAAACTAGAATGGGTAAAGGTAAGGGCGCTCCTGAGTATTGGGTAGCTGTTGTAAAACCTGGTCGCATTATGTTTGAGATTGATGGTGTTGATGAAGCTACTGCAAAAGAGGCTCTTCGTCTTGCTGCAATGAAGTTGCCTGTTAAATGCAAAATCGTTACAGGCGAAGCACAACAGGCTGCTGCAGGAAAGGAGGCCTAAATGAAACCTAGTGAAGTAAAAGAACTCACGACAGAAGATTTAAAAGCCAAACTTGCTGAAAACCGCACAGAGCTTTTTAACCTTCGTTTTCAAATGGCTACAAGTCAGCTCGATAACACAGCTCGCGTGGCTCTTGTAAAAAAAGACATTGCTCGCATTCTCACCGAAATGAGAGCAAGAGAAATCAATGCGCAATAGGGAGGTGTGAAGAGCAATGACTACTGAAGCACAAGAAACTCGCAATCACCGCAAGGTGCGCCAAGGCGTTGTTGTTAGCGCTGCTGGCAATAAAACAATCGTCGTAGCTGTGCAAAGCGACAAACCACATCCAGTTTATGGAAAGATGATGACTTCTACAAAGAAGTATCACGCCCATGATGAGAATAATGAGGCTGGCGTTGGCGACCGCGTTCATATCGCCGAGACTCGTCCAATCTCAAAACTTAAGCGCTGGAGATTATTAGACATTGTCGAGAAGGCTAAATAGTGCTCCTTTTGGGCATTATTAAAAAGGACAAAGAGGTCAAAAATGATACAAATGCAATCTTACTTGCAAGTAGCAGATAACTCTGGTGCTCGCAAAGTGCAATGCATCAAAGTTCTCGGAGGATCTAAAAGAAGATATGCCGGAATTGGTGATGTTATTATTTGCGCTGTTAAAGAGGCTATCCCAAATGGATCAGTCAAAAAAGGCGAAGTTGTTCGCTGCGTGATCGTTAGAACCAAAAAGCAGGTTCGTCGCGATGACGGTTCCTACATCCGCTTTGACCAAAACGCTTGTGTTTTGATTAACGCTGATGGAACTCCTCGCGGAACTCGTATTTTTGGACCTGTCGCTCGTGAACTTCGTGACAAGAAATACATGAAAATCGTGTCTTTGGCACCTGAGACACTTTAGGGGAGGGACGAGTAATGGCAGTTAAATTTGGAACTAATGCAAGAGGAAAACTCGACAAGTTCAAGGTTCTCCCTATTAAATCTGACGATCAGGTCGAAATCCTTGCTGGAAAAGACAAAGGCAAGAAGGGTAAAGTCCTTCGTGTAATTCCTGCTCAAAACAGAGTTGTTGTGGAGGGAATTAATACAGTGAGAAAAACAATGCGCCCAACACAAGCTAATCCACAAGGTGGCATCCAAACTGTTGAGGCACCTCTCAACGTTTCAAACGTTGCGCTTGTTTGCCCTTCATGTGGCGCTAAAACAAGAGCTGCTCGTCGTCGTGACGAGAATGGTAAAAAGATTCGTATCTGCAAAAAATGCGGCGCAGACATCGATAAATAAAACCGATTTAGTATAATGATTAGTTGGCCCGTGAGTGGCTTAGTTCATCTAAGCCTCATGCGGGACGCTGGTTTGGAAATCCAGTGTTTAAATCACCAAGTGTTAGGAGATAAGAATGGCTGATATGCCAAGACTTAAAGAGAAGTATGTTAACGAGCTTCGTGATCAGCTCTCAAAAGAGCTCGATATCAAAAACGTTAACGATATTCCACGCCTTAAGAAAATTGTCGTAAACATGGGCGTTGGGGCTGCAACTTCTGATCATAAAATTCTCGATCATGCAGTAGACGACATGAGACAAATCACAGGACAACAACCAATGATTTGCCGCGCAAAGAAATCAATCGCTTCTTTTAAACTTCGTGAAGGCCAGGCAATTGGCTGCAAAGCGACTCTGAGAGGCGACCGCATGTGGGAATTCTATGACCGTCTTGTGTCAACAGCTATTCCTAGAATCCGTGACTTCCGTGGCTTGTCAACAAAGAGCTTTGACGGACGCGGTAACTACACCTTTGGTGTAACCGAACAGCTCATCTTCCCTGAGATTGATTATGAGAAGATTGACAGAACTCGTGGCATGGACATCACAATCGTTACATCTGCAAGAGACAATGAGGGAGCATTTGCGCTTTTAAAGGCACTCGGTTTCCCTTTCAAAGAAAACTAATTTTGGTTTAATTCAGACTTTGTCTGTTTTGAATAATTTAAAGACTTTTTAGAAAGAAGGAATTAATGGCTAAAAAATCGATGATTGCCAAGGCCAAACGTGAACCTAAGTTCTCGACTCGTGGCTACAATCGCTGCAGTCGTTGCGGACGTCCACATGGCTATTTTCGTAAGTTTGGGCTTTGCAGGGTTTGCTTGCGTGAGCTCGCTAACGAAGGCAAATTGCCAGGCGTAACCAAGTCTTCTTGGTAGAACTGGCACCAACTGAGCAGGCGTTTTTGCTATGGGCACTTAAGCGAACCGCTCAAATTGTGCATCATTAACTAGAAGGGAATCAAAATGACAATGACAGACCCAATTGCAGACATGCTCACGCGCATCCGCAATGCGCAGTCTGCTGGCAAAGACAGTGTGTCAATGCCAACGAGCAAAAAGCTCGTAGAGGTTGCTCGTGTTATGAACGAGGAAGGCTTCATTTCTTCATACGCAGTAATTGACGGAAGCCCAAGAGCAACGCTCACAATCAATCTTAAGTATGGTCCTAACGGCGAAAAAACAATGCGTGGAATTAAGCGCATTTCAAAACCAGGCCTTCGCATTTATGCAGGAAAAGACAAACTTCCTCGCGTTCTTGGAGGTCTTGGACTTGCAATCATTTCAACTTCAGAAGGTGTAATGGCTGACCGTGACGCTCGTGCAAAGGGCGTTGGCGGCGAAGTCGTTGCCTATGTTTGGTAATCAGGAGGTGCGAATAAATGTCTAGAATCGGTAAACTTCCTGTTGTTGTTCCAGAGGGCGTAGAAGTCAAAATTGATGGATCAACAGTAATCGTAAAAGGCAAAGTTGGAGAACTCACTCGTTCATTCCAAGATTGCATCGAAATCAAACAAGAGGGTGCTGAAATTATTTGCAGCCCTAAAGATGAAGAGCCTCAGACAAACGCATATTGGGGACTCACTCGCACTCTCATTCACAACATGGTTGAAGGTTGCGAGCATGGTTTTTCGAAAAATCTTGAGCTTGTCGGTGTTGGATATCGTGCAGCTATGAAGGGAAGCGACATGGAGCTTTCTTTGGGCTATTCGCATCCTGTCATCATTCATGCTCCTGAGGGAATCACTTTTGAAGTTCCAGATCCAGCAAAAATTGTTGTAAAAGGCGCTTCAAAAGAGCAGGTTGGACAAGTTGCAGCCGACATTCGCAAATGGAGAAAACCAGAGCCATATAAAGGCAAAGGCATCCGTTACGAAGGTGAATTTGTACGTCGTAAGGCTGGCAAGGCTGGCAAGGATAAATAATAACGAGGTGTGATGATGATTCAATCCCAACTGAAAAGACAAAATGGCATCGCGCGTCGTCATCGTCGCGTTCGCGGCAAGGTGTCAGGAACTGCAGAGCGTCCAAGACTCTGTGTGTTCAGATCAAACAGCAACATTGAGGCTCAAGTCATCAATGATGTAACACACACCACAATTTGTGGCGTGAGCACTCTTTCAAAAGAGTTCAAAGCAAGCGGCAAAAAATCAGGCACTGTCGACGGTGCTGCTGAAATTGGCAAGATGATTGCCGAGGCTGCTAAATCAAACAATGTAAGCGAGGTCGTATTCGACCGTGGAGGAAACTTGTATCACGGACGCGTTAAAGCTTTGGCTGAAGCTGCACGTGAAGCAGGTCTCAAGTTCTAGAGGAGAAGCAAATGGCAAAAAGAAGCAATCAACAGCAAAACGCCATCCCTGAGCTTGAAGAGCGCGTCGTTTCGATTAAGCGCGTTTCTAAAACTGTTAAGGGTGGCAGAAGAATGCAACTCTCAGCTCTTGTTGTTGTTGGCGACGGAAAGGGCAGAGTAGGCGTTGGAATGGGCAAATCCCAAGAAGTTCCTAACGCAATCAAAAAAGGTGTTGAGGATGCAAAGAAAAACATGTTCAAGGTCCCCATCACTGAAGAGGGAACTGTGCCACATGAGGTAATGGGTGTTTATGGTGCTGGACGCGTTTTGATTCGCCCTGCTGTTCCTGGTACTGGTGTTATGGCTGGTGGCCCAGTCCGTGCCGTTCTTGAGCTCGCTGGCGTTAAAAACGTTATCACCAAATCTCTCGGAACAAGCAACTCCCTCAACATCGTTAAAGCTACTGCTGAGGGTCTAAAACTCATGGAAAGCCCTGAGGATGTTGCCCGTCGTCGCGGAGTTAGCGTCTCTCACATTTTTGGAACTAAAGTTGTCGAAAAGGCATCTGAAACCGAAAAAGTTGGAGAGACTAGCGAGAAAGCTGAGGCATAAAAATGGCAGAAGCAAAGACTCTCAAGGTTACACTTGTTAAAAGCCCAATCGGAAGAAGTGCTGATCAGCACAAAACCCTAAGAGCGCTCGGACTTGGCAAAGTAAACAGCTCACACGTGCTTTCAGATAACGATGCAACACGTGGAATGATTTTTAAAGTAAAGCATCTTGTTACTGTTGAAGAACTCTAGATGTTAATTTGTTAGTTACTGGCGGCGAGCTGCCAGATGGGGGCGCTTTTTGCAGCCCCCAAAAGCGTATTTAAGGAGATTTTAATGGAACTCAAAGATTTAACACCTGCTACAGGTTCAACAAAAGCAAGAAAGCGCGTTGGTCGTGGTCCTGCTTCAGGAACTGGAAAAACATCTGGTCGAGGCATGAATGGCCAAAAGTCCCGTTCTGGTGGCGGAAAAGGCGCAGGATTTGAAGGCGGTCAGACTCCTCTTGCACGTCGCCTTCCTAAACTACCTGGATTTAAAAACCCAAATCGTGCTGAATATATCGCAGTTAATGTTTCTCGTCTCGACTCTAAGTTTGAAGCAGGCGAGACAGTTGATGCCGACACTCTTTTTGCAAAAGGCATCACAAAACACACAACCGATCTTGTTAAAGTTCTTGGAGATGGCGATCTCACAAAAGCTTTAACTGTTAAAGTTGACAAAGTTTCTGCTTCAGCAAAATCAAAGATTGAAGCGGCCGGCGGAAAGGTTGAAGAGCAGTGCTAAAGTCGATCGTCGACGCATTCAAGGTCCCAGAGCTTCGCAAGAAGATTTTATTCACTCTTGCAATTCTTGCTCTCTATCGCCTTGGTGCCTATGTCCCGGTTCCTGGAATTCCATTCCGTGAATTTGCAACTGCCTATCAGGATTCTGGCGTTGCGATGTCGATGCTCGACTTGTTTACCGGCGGCGCTCTTTCTAACTTTAGTGTGTTTTCTCTTGGAATTATGCCCTACATCACTGCTTCGATTATTATGCAGTTGATGCAGGGTGTCATTCCTGCTGTTGGTCGTTGGGCAAAAGAGGGGGAATCTGGCAGAAAAAAGATTACACAGGTCACTCGTTATTTAACACTTGGACTTGGTCTCATCAATGCTATTGGCTATCTTCTTTTGTTCCAATCAAAACAATATGGCGTTGTTTTCCCAAGCAGCGTACCTTATCCTCTCATGTGCTTCACAATTGTCTTCACACTTGTTGCAGGCACAGCTTTTATCATGTGGATGGGCGAACTCATTACACAGCGCGGTGTTGGCAACGGAATGTCGTTAATCATCTTTACCTCAATCGTTTCTCGCGTGCCTAGCGCAATCTTTTCGTCTATAACAAATCAATCAGACACTGGGATGGGCATTGCGCTGACAATTCTCATAATCCTTATTGTTCTTGCTTGCATCCCAGCAATCATTTACGTTGAGAGAGCTCAAAGAAGAATCCCTGTTTCTTATGCAAAGCGCGTTCAAGGAAGAAAAATGATGGGTGGACAAAACACCTATCTTCCTCTGAAAGTAAACGCAGCTGGCGTTATTCCAATCATCTTCGCGAGCTGCATTCTTTATTTGCCTGCCCAGCTGAGCGCAATCTTTAATGTTGGCTGGCTCCACGCAATGGCTAATGCTTGTTCTACGGGTTGGATTAACTGGATTTTGACACTTTTGATGATTGTGTTCTTTGCATACTTCTACACTTCAATGGTGTTTAATCCCGAAGAGACTGCTGACACCATTAAAAAGCAAGGTGGATTTATTCCTGGTGTTCGTCCGGGAAGCGCAACTGTCGCCTATATTAGAAACGTTTTGAAAAGAATTACTTTACCTGGAGGTTTGTTTATTGCTGCCATCGCTGTAATTCCGACGATTCTTTTCTATTTCACAGGCAACCAACTCATTCAATCATTTGGTGGCACTTCCATTTTGATCATGATTGGTGTAGCTCTTGACACAATGAGTAAAGTTGAGAGCCAATTGAAGATGCATAATTACGACGGATTCTTTAAGTAAGGAATTTAATTATGAACATTGTTTTATTAGGTGCACCAGGTGCTGGCAAGGGAACTCAAGCTGAACGTCTCGTTGCAGATCTTGGACTTTGCCACATTTCAACAGGCGACATTTTAAGAGCAGCTGTAAAAAACGAAACTGAGCTTGGACTAAAAGCTAAGTCATTTATGGATGCTGGAGAACTTGTTCCTGATGACCTCATCATTGATTTGATGCGCGAGAGAATTCAGCAACCAGACACTGAGAAAGGCGTCATCCTTGATGGCTTTCCGCGCACCACAATGCAAGCTGTTGCTCTCGATGCAATGCTAAAAGATTTGGAGCGCCCGCTAGACGCTGCTCTTCTTGTTGATGTAGAGCCAGAAGTTATCGTCAAACGCTTGACCTCACGTCGCATGTGCAAAGCATGTGGACACATTGGAACTGTTGCTGACGGTGAGAAGTGTACAGTTTGCGGTGGTGAGATGTATCAGCGCGATGATGACAACGAGAAGACTGTCAGAAATCGCCTCGAGGTTTATGCGACATCAACTGCGCCTCTCATCGACTATTACAAAGGTTGCGATTTGTTGGTCACTGTCGATGGTGACCGTGATCCTGAAGTTGTCTATAAAGACATCAAGGAACATTTATTTAAGTAGAAAAGTATAAAAATGAGGAAAGCTGCCCCAGCTGGAAAAAAGGGATATGTATCCTCCCTAGACGGTTTGCGGGCACTTGCCGTCCTTTTTGTTCTTGCATATCACATGAAAGTCCCCTTTGTTTCTGGGGGACTTTCTGGTGTTACAGTGTTTTTTGTCCTGAGTGGATTCCTCATCACATCTCTTCTTCTTGTTGAATTTTCAAACAAGGGGACAATAGATCTCCCTCATTTTTGGCTAAGAAGAGTAAAGCGCCTTTTCCCTGCGATTGTTTTAGTTATCTTTACTTCCGCAGCCGTTTTTACTGTTTTTAATCACGAGCTACTGACAAAAATGCGTCCTGACATTTTGTCGTCGCTATTGTTCTTCAACAATTGGCATCAAATCTTTCAAAACATTTCCTATTTTGATGCGCTTGGTGCGCCTTCTCCTCTGACTACATTTTGGTCACTCGCCATTGAGGAGCAGTTTTATCTCATCTGGCCTCCGGTGCTTCTGTTGTTGCTGACTTTAAAGTTCGACAAGAAGTTTATTATGGGACTTGTGGGGGCAGTTGCTTGCACATCTGCTGTTTTGATGGTTGTCCTGTTTGACCCTGCAGGCGATCCTAGCCGCGTTTATTATGGAACTGACACTCGTTGCTTTTCTTTGTTAATTGGTGCTCTGCTGGCGTTTGTGTGGCCTGTCAAGGGCCTTGGATTTAAACATGATGTCCAACTCAGCGAAACAAACAGAATAAAACTAAACGTTGCAGGAATCGTCTCTTTTTGTGGACTTGTTCTTCTTTTGACTTTTACAAACGGTTTTTCGCCTTTTCTTTATCGTGGTGGAATGATTCTTATCTCAATTCTCACTGCGGTTTTGATAGCCAACATCGTGCATCCTTGCTCTATTTTGACTCCGATTTTCTCTAATCCAGTTTGTTCTTGGATTGGCACCAGGTCATACGGCATTTACCTTTGGCACTATCCAATATTGCTTTTGTTAATTCCGCGAAATATTGCAGACAATGCGCCTGTGTGGCTTCTCATTGTCTTTCTAGCTGTCACTTTTATCGTTTCTGAACTTTCATATAGGTTTGTTGAAAACCCCATCAGAAAGGGTGCCATAGGGCGAATTTGGAAATCAATTTTTTATCCAGAGGCAACGACGTGTGGTTCCTCGCGTGCCAGAGCAAGATCAAGGCAAAATGCTAGGACGCGCGCTGACTCCACCTATGCCTATGCGTCTGGCGGAGTTGGTGGAATTTATGCTTCAGGGCATGCTTTTGCCGCTTCACCTATGCAGCGAATAAAATCATTTTTTTTAAACCATGCAATCCCGTCAGTAGCTACTGCGCTCGTTTTTTTAGTTGCTCTGGGCGGAATTATCTTTGTGCCCGCTACCTCTGGAGTGTCGACTGCCGACACTTTAAAACAGCTCTCCGAGCAGTCTCAAGATGCCACTCCCGCCGCGCAAGCTCCTCCCGCTGAAGCTCCTGAATATAAGCCATATTCTGTTCTTCTGATTGGCGACTCGGTGTCGCTTATGGCCAACGATTCGTTTATGGAGGCTTTCCCAGGCGGCCATCTTGACAGTGCTGTGAGCAGATATGTCAGTGAAGTCCCTGGGCTATATGATTATTACGACGGCTATAAACTTGTTGGAGATGTCGTTGTGTTTGCGGTTGGAACAAACGGGCCAATGTCCGATAGTGATTTTGACAATATTATGGAAAAGGTGGGGAAGGATAAGCGTGCATTTTTTGTTAACACAAAGTCCCCGCGAGATTGGGTTTCCTCATGTAATGCATCAATTGCTTCAGGCTGCAATCGCTATGACAACGCCTATCTCATCGATTGGTGTTCCTATTCTATAAACAAGTCAGACCTTTTTGATGGTGATGGAACCCATTTGAAATATGATATGGCACCGCAATACACCCAGTTAATCGTTGATTCAATTACAGCAAATGGTGGTCTTCCTGAGGAACCTACGGCCGATGAAATAGAAGAACGAAATGAAAAACTTTCAGGCGCCTAGAAATAACAACTTCCATTAATGAGACATAGTGCATCTTTTTAGTTTTTAGCAACGCATTGCCCCATTTATGGTGCTTGCTAACTGTTTGACAGATTTTTTTGTCTGCAAAATTATTTATTCACTCAAAGCATTTCCTGTTAGTCATTTTGATGTGACTAATTTCGCATGTTTCAGGAGTCAGATTAACATTATCAATTATCTGAATTTTGAGCTATTTGTTTCTGTATATTCTGTGATCTAGAGCCCAATTTTTCTTAAGAGAGAATTGTCCCACCTCAAGTCCTTCATATTCTTCTGCATAAATCTCTAACCTCGAGTCGAGCAAGTCGATGATATGCAAGACTTCGGCTTCAGCGCACTTTGGAGTAACAACAGCTCCTTTGTCAGGTTCGCCGTGATGGCTTAATATGAGATGCTCTAGCATGAGTTTCTTGTGTTCATTTACATTAAGACGTTCGCAGACTTCCTTCACTTTGGCAGCTCCCATGTATAGATGTCCAAGCAGCTGCCCTTCGGCTGAATAGTCGCTAACAAGGTCTAGCTCCGATAATGTAAATTCCTGAATTTTTGCTATGTCATGCAAAAAAGTTGCTGCAACAAGAAGGTCTTTATCTATGATTTCGTGGTAAAGTTCAGCAGTCATTAAACTCAGTTTCATCATGTTTACTGTGTGCATTAAAAGACCACATCTAAATGAATGATGAACGGTTTTTCCTGCTGGAATGTTTAGAAATTCTTCTTTGATTTCCGAATAAATGGTTTGTGAAACCAATCTGTAGTCATCATCAGCAATTTCATCAATCATTTTTTCTAATGCTTGCTGATATTCGTTTGTGTCGATCGGCGCAGTTGTCACTATGTCAGAAGTGTCGAAGAGATTAAAATCATCTTCGCGTGCTTGTCTGATGTTAAATATGCGCATTTGGGGGACTCCGTTGTAGTCATTCATAACGCCTTTGACTTTTACAATTGAGCCTATACACTTTTGAGAGACGTCAAATTGGTCAGGGTTTTCCCAACTAATGCCTGAGCACGTTCCTGAGTTGTCGGCTAGTTCAACGCGGAAGTAGGGATCTCCATTTTTCTTAGCTTGTTTTATGTAGTTTTTTAGTAAATAAAAATCGGTAAAAGAATCATTTGTGTGCAATTCTTTAATGCTAGCATGCATTTAGAGGTGCTCCTTGAAAAATTGTTTTGTCCATTCATTTCATTGTATATAAACATCAATGCTCGACTTGTACCCTTGTCTCATTAATTATTTATCTTATTTTTTTAACACGAAGCATTTGGGCATCCTGACGGCGCAGCTTAAAAAAAGCTTGTGTGCTAGCGTGAATCAATGATGTTATCGCATGGATTATATGTTTAAATGCAAAAAAATAACCCCTTGAAGCGTTTGCTTCAAGGGGCTTGCAAAAACAAATCGCAATAGGGATGCGAGTTTGATTGTTTTCACCTTTTTTCTATAGGAAGAAAATGAGCGTGTCGATTATGAACAAAGGTATTAGTATGCCAAATGACCAGGCCATATAGCCAAAGAAAGATGGCATGTTGATGTGTGCTTTTTCAGCCATCGATTTGACCATGAAGTTTGGTGCATTGCCGATGTAGGTGAGAGAACCCATGAACACTGCGCCAGCAGAAATTGCGAGCAAGTTCCTAATTGCAACAGTGCCAACAGTAGTTACAATTGCTGGCATACCTTCTGAGCCAAGTGCACCTGCTGTTGTGAGGAACACGACATATGTTGGCGAGTTGTCCAAAAAGCCCGAAAGAGCACCAGTGCACCAGAAGAACTTGAGCGGACTGTCAATGCCTAGGCTGCCACCGTTTACACGGAGAAGCGCAAGAGCAGGAATCATTGTGATGAAGATTCCAATGAAGAGTTTTGCAACTTCTGCGATTGGACCCCATTCAAACTCATTAGCTTCACGAACTGGCTTCTTTGTTGTTTTGAGCGAGCAGAAAGCAGCAATCAAAATAAGAATAATCTGTACAAAGTATTGGAATCCAATGTGAACTGAATGCTCACCAAATGACATTGTAAATCCATAGACTTGATTTGTAGCTGGATCTATGAATTGTGGCATTTGTGGAATCAAGCCATTCAGAATTACAGCGACGATAATGAGCGCGAGCCATGCGATATTGACAAGACCTTCAAGCTTGATTGGCACTTTATTTTCTGCCTTTTGTTGAAGCTCAAGTTCGGCTCTAGCTTCGGGATCTTCTTTCTTGAAGAAGTGATAATCAATTGCGGCAAAAAGAGCAAGCAAAAGCACTGAATTCAAGAGAAGAAGTGGCCAAATGTGTTCAAGAGTCCAGAAGAATGGAATTCCTCTTAAATAGCCAAGGAACAGAGGTGGGTCACCGAGAGGGGTTAGGCATCCGCCGATGTTCGCTACTAAGAAAATGAAGAAGATAATGATGTGTTTTTTGTTTTTGCGCCATTTGTTAGCACGGATGACTGGGCGAATGAGAAGCATTGCTGCTCCAGTAGTTCCAATCCAGCTTGCTAAAAATGTGCCAATTGCAAGCAAAATAACGTTGTTTTTTGTTGTGCCTGCAATAGATCCAGCCACATGAATGCCACCTGAAACAACGAACAGGCCAAGTAACAGCACGATAAAAGGAATGTAGTCAACGATGATAGATTCCGCGAGCTGATAGAGCGTTTCATTCATTCCATATACAAAGGTAAATGGAATCAGGAACAAAAAGCCCCAGGCCAAGGCGACATGCAGCTGATGAGCTTCCCACCACTCTGGTTTAACAAGTGGGAAAATTGCGATTGAGAGCAGCATGCCAACGAAAGGTATGATGCTCCAAATCGGAAGTAAAGAGCCGACGTCCATACAAATTTCTCCTAACTAATAAATTAACCTATCGCCCTGCGAACCCCTCATTCACACGGCTATAAGAATTATAGATTGACTGGGCTTGTCTAGCTAGGTCAATCTTAAAAGTTAAATAAATTTTGTTTCAAATATAGGAAGAAGCGGCGCCGGGATTGAGACGCCGCTTCTGTTGGAGGGGGGTAGAGAAGGTAGAACCATTACTTTTCTCTACGCTATTCAAATCCCATTTGCGTTTGTTGGTTGTTCTGCTTTATTCGTCTTTAGCGCCAACAAATGGGAGGTTGCCAGGTTTAATTGGGTTTTTGCCCATCTTTGTGCGGATGTCATAGATAATCATGAAGATTACAAGAACAAATCCTACATATCCTAGTGTACCGTAAATGAAGTTTACGAGACCTTTGTATGGGACAAAGCATGCAATCAAGCATCCAACGATAGCGCCGATTACAACGGTAATCTTGTACTTTGTTGTTCCTTCTGGAGTGATGCGTGTAATGCCAGTCCAAAGCAGAGGTACTGATGTGGTGTAAATTCCGCAGAAAACGATGCATGCGAAGATTACGCCGAAGATTGGGTGGATTGCCATTGCCATCTCGAGTGATGGAATAGGTTGTACGCATGACCAGCTAGCTGTGCAAATCAAAGCGAGTGAGCAAAGGATTGCTGCTGCAGCAATACCGATAATTGAGAGAACAACACCAGCGTTAACTTCCTTCAGCTTGTTCTTTGCGCCGAGCTCAGCCATGAATGCTGCAAACCACATGATTACAAAGCCGCTGTATGAAAGGGCTGCTGAAATTGGATTTGTGCCAACTTTTGCTACCGTGCCATCAGCTACCAATCTTTCCATGTCTTGGATGCCTTGTGTGTATCCGCCAATGTTTGCTACCAGTGTCCAAATTGCAACGAAAAGAATGAGAACGATGATGATTGGACCAAGTTTGCCAAGAGCGTTAACAATGCCGTCGAGTCCGAAAACTACAGTTGCAATTGCTGCTACTGTAATGATTACAGCACCAACGCCATATGGGCAGTTAATGCCGAAGAATCCGAAGAGCTGTGTCAAAGTTGAGTTTGCGCCGCCGCACATTACGAAGAAGCAAATGTAGCAATAAATTGCGCAAAACCAGTCAAAGAATGTGCCGACATATTTGCCGCAGTAGTGCTGGTAAATATCGCCGCCACGTTCTACGTTTACCCTTGATCCAACTGTTGCAAATGAAAAGTTGGTGTAAAGGTAAATTACTGCCAATGCAATAACGACGACAATCATTGCATTGCCGTATGATGCCTCATACTGAAGAACCTCTTGGAAGGTTGCAAAGCCTGCGCCAATGTAGAAAGCGATCATGGCGCCTGTGAAGCCAATAACGGCTCCGATTTTCATTTTGTTGTTTTCCATAATAAACCCCTCAAGTTTTTTTGGAATCTGCTTTAGCAGACGTTGCTGCTGAGGATAGGGGGCTTCGTTTAGCCTACCGAGCTAAATAATTACAAGCCCCCTTGCCTCACTTACCGTTTTTTATTCAAACACTGTCTGTTCTGTGACAGGTGTTTCAAGAGCCTCAAGGCATTTCTCGACGAGTTCGTCGCGAATCTTTCTTGACTCTTCTTCGCCCTCGGTTGGGTCGCCTAATGGGTAAGGGATACCAATAGCAGGGACGATTCTGTTAGCACCGATTGTCTTAGAAATTGGGACAACTGTGCAAATGTGAACTACAGGAATGCCGTAAGCCTCAATTCCTTTTACCATCGTTGCACCGCAACGAGTGCAAGTGCCTCAAGTGGATGTGAGAATTACGCCGTCTACGCCGTCTTCCTTGAGCTTCGCTCCAATGTCAGTGCCGAACTTAGCAGCTGAGTTTGTAGCAGTACCAGTGCCAGTTGTTGATGCAAACATTGGATAGAGTTTTCCAATGCGGCCATCTTTTTCCATTTGACGAAGTGTGTCAAGAGGAACAACAAGGTTTGGATTCTCGAGAACAAATTGACGGTCATAGCCACCATGAATGGTCATGTAGTCATCTTTGCTTAAGGTGTCCATACCCTCCATTGTGTACCAACCAAACTTTGTAGCGTTTGATGACTCAATGTGGTCACGGTTGTCAAGAGGAACAATGCCGCCTGATGTTACAACAGCGATTGTTGCATGTGCCATGTCGGTGATTGCAGGGCCTGGCTCAACGCGGTCAAATTTAGGCATTGGAAGGTCTGTCTTGAATGGCTCACCAGCCATCTTTTTTAAGAGCATTTTAATTCCGCGCTCAGAACCGCGCTCATCAGCGAAGTAGTTAACACGGATGCCACGCTCGAGGTAGCCTTCCTCGTCTGGTCCGAGGATTTCCTCGCCAGTAGCCATCTTTTTGATGAGTGTTACAAAGTTAGGAACTGCTTTTCTCATTGTTGCAGCGCTGTCGCCAGTAGCAACGAGAATTACATCCTGCTTGAACATGTCAGCACCAGGGTTTTCTGTGTACATACCAGAAAGAACTGGAATACCAAGACGCTCTTCAACAGCTTTGCAGATTGTGCCGCAAGCAACACCATAACGACCAGCGTTAAATGCAGGTCCAGCTACGAACACGTCTGGTTCATATTGTTTAACCATGTCAACAATTGTGTCTGTTGCTTCGTCAAGGTTCTCACCGAAGAAGTTGTCGCCGCAGATAACTGTTGCAACAATTTCAAAGTCGTCACCAAGACCAGCATTAAGAGCCATTCCTGGTCCGATTACCTTTTCTTGTACTTCTGGTTTGTAGTCAGCTTTGTCTTCTCCGCCAATGCCTGCGAAGAACTGATTTAGGTAGTGTACTACTTTGTATTTAGCCATTTTCTATCACGCTCCCTCTTAGTATCCTCTTGCAGCAAGCTTGTTGTAGCCGTTTGCGATTGTGGAAGCGATGATGATTTGGAGTTCAGCCTCAAATGAGCCGTCTTCGTTCATGCATCCAGCCCATCCACCAATTTGTGATTCGATGAAGTCCTGCATGCCAATGACTTTGTCCATAGCAGGGAATTGCAATGTAGCATTGCCTTGGCCACATGAAGAAAGCGCTGTTGCTTCTTCGCATGTGTCAGCCAGAGATGCTGACTTGCCGTCTTTGCCAGGGAATTCGTCAGTAATCAAGCAAACTTTTGTGCCAGCTTGCTCAACTTTGCGGCAGTTCATCATGAGGTCAGTGTCTGGGTTGCCATATCCCTCTTCAGAAATGAGCACACCGTCGAGACCCATCCATTTGCAAAGTTTTGCAACCATGTCTGAGTGACGCTCTTTGTCAGCCAAGAAGACGTTTTCATTTGTGAGAATTACACCCATGAAGTTAACGTCTTTTCCATGGTGTTCATAGAGGTCATGAATAACAGGGTTATTCATGTGATGGAATGAAGTTACCTTGTCGCATGGAGCAACGCAGTTACCAGAAACGATAGCGCCGTCCATAATCTCGGTTGGGTACATGACAGTAGGAACGATTTGTTTTGCGTCAACGCCGTAGTAGTAGGTGTCGTGCAAAAGTCCCTGTGACTGAAGCATGTGGATATAGCCAACTTTTGGAAGATCTGGGTATTGAGCTGCTTGCTCGAAGATTGGCTTTGTCTCATATGTGATGATGTTGTCAGGCTCGACGTCTTTGCCAAGTGCGCCAACATATTGAGCAACCTTGAGGCCTGCCATTCTTCCAGCCTTCTCATAAACATGTGTCTCAAGCTCACCATTTGGCTCAATGACAACACAAAGGTTTACTGTCTTTGAGAATGGGCAGTAGTCAGCTGCTGGACCTGACATGTCGACAACGCCTTCCTGGAATCCAACGATGCGTCCGACTGTCATAACAGTGCAGCCCTTCAATGCATGAGTGCGACCTTCGCCAACTGCTGGTGATACTTTACCAAGAATGCCTGGGAAGATTTCTCCGCCACCAGATACTTTAACGCGTGGCTCGAGCACGTCTTTTACAGGAGTGATTCTTGTCTTGTCTCCTGGACGAGCAATGTCCAATTTGCATCCGGCAAGTTTCTCGTCTTCAAGAACTAGAGCTTCTACTTCTTCTTTATTGATGTAGAGAACTCCGTCTTTAACTTCCGACTTGTCTGCGAATTGGATATCCTTAATTTGAATTTCTCCAAGTTCAAGTTTCATAACTTAAACCTCCTCTTCTACAGAAATTACAGAATGATCGTGATAACAATTGCATAGAGATTTGCAGTGATAAGTTGAGTTGTTTTAGATCCCCCCATTCTTATAATCGTGATAACAATAACCTCTGAATAATTCCCCTAAAACTGTTTCACGAAGATGTCTATATTATGCACCAATTTAGTGCATATGCTCTGGAATTCGTTAACTTTTTTGCAACATTCAAAAAATCGTTTAATCAAGTTTTCCCAGTGTTACCTTGATAACAACTCTATTTCCTGATTTTTCATAGACTAAGAAATTTTAATAATGTAATCACGCTAATTTTTTAAACATGTTTTTTTGGATGAGAGATTTAATGGTCGCTATTTTTGATGTTTATTTGAGTGATTGTGATCTTAAGTGATTAATGTCTTAATGGCGCGGTTGAACAAATGAGTTGCTACAAAACTGAAGGGGAGTTGGTGACGTAGTATCCTTTGTATCCTTGAAGGTCATCTGCAAGTGCAAAAATTATCATGTCAATGTCTTCAATGCATTGTCTTGTCCAAGAATCGACACCATATTGCTCAATGCCTTCATCTTCGATGGTTTTGAAATAACCCTTATAGAGCATGCAAACAGATCTGTTGAGTTGTTTTGCCTTGTCATATGAAATGCATCCTAAATCGGCACATTTCAGGCACATCTTGTAGTCACGTCCCATGAAGTCTGAAGTTGAGAGCATTTGTTGGAAAATCTCATTTGAGTGGGTGATGTTGTTTGGAAACAACTTGTAATATTCCTTCATGGATTTATTCAAATCGCTGTTAGTGTTTTGAAAAAAGATTTGGTCATAGGCTTTTACATGGGTAAAAGCTTCGCGGCAATAGCAATCCCAAACCCCAGAATACATGTCCCACGGGGTCTTCCAATTTTGTTCGGCTTTGTTTAGACGAATTATGTAGTTTTCTAAAACTTGCAAATTGACATAATAAACAAGTTCTTCCTTAGATTTGAAATATCTATAAAGCGCAGCAGAAGAACACTTCAATTCTTCAGCTAGACTTCTGATTGTTATGTTGTCTATTCCGATTTTATTTGAAAGCGCAATCGCTCTATTGATATATTCTTTTCTATTTAAACCTTTAAAATATGTGTTTTTGTCTTTAGGCTTCACTGTCCCACCGGCGTTTCACTAGCTTACAAGGACTTATGTTATCAGATGGTTATTCTATTCTAGGAATAACGTTATCAATGACTGACAAATCTATTGTTTTAAAATCGTTTGCAACCTTTGGTTTATACGACTCTGGGCTGGGAGAAATCTCTTGCCACTCATAATAAACTTGGATGCATTTATCAATCAACATGATGTCTTTGATGTTATCCTGATCACCTTTTGGGTATACAATCACGCTTCTGTAGGGAGTCTGGTTTGGTTTTAGGCTTGAAGCTTGTGGGTGGGTTAGCAGGATGTGCTTGTCATAAACTAAATCACGAACTTTAATCAACACTTGCTCATAGGTGTCACACAAAATAATGTTTGTTACATCTTTGTATTTTTCAGCAACTCTGTCGTTGTTAGTTACGATGGTTGCATATTCTAGTTTTTGAAGTGACATTAAAATGCCTCCTAAATAATTTCTGAATAAGAACCCAAATAACGATATTCTTCGACAACATCGTCAAGGGAAGCCATTAAGCGCTTGAATTCAGGCGCATAAACGCTGCAGCCGATGTCAAAATAGAACATGTAGTCGAAGTCGCGGTTTGGGATTGGTCTTGATTCTAGCTTACAAAGCTGAATCTCTAATGTGTTAAAACGTGCAAGCACTTTATAGAGCGACCCAGGTTCATTTCTGGTGACAATTGACAGAGATGTTTTGTCAGCTCCAGGATAAATCTCTAAATCTTTTGAAATGCATGCAAAACGAGTGTAGTTTGCATTGTTGTCTTCGATGGATTTAGCAACGAAATCAAGGTTATATATTTCAGCTGCATTTGAGCTCCCAATTGATGCTACGGTTTTGGAATCACTTTCGGCAACCATTTTTGAGGCTGTTGCAGTGTTTTCTGCCACGTGGATTTTGACGCCTTTTAGATTCTCTAGAAACCTTGAGCACTGCTGAATCGCCTTTTGGTGTGAATAAATGTCAGTTATGTCTTCAAGGTTTGTGCCAGGTTTGGCAAGCAGATTTTCAGACACCTTCAGGCGAACAGTTTTTACAATGTAAAAATCAAATTCGCGCATCAATTCATAAACTTCGTTTACAACGCCTGCAGTTGAGTTTTCGATTGGAAGCATTCCATATTTGCAGAATCCTTCATCGACAGCTTTGAATACACTTCTAAAGCTTGGGAAAAATGAGATTTTGGCATGTTTAAAAACTTTGTCAGTTGCAATTTCGGAAAAAGCACCTTCTACGCCTTGGCATGCGACATATGCTGTGTCAGACATGAGTGCCGGAGTGTTTTTGATTGCATCTTCTATCTTTGTAACAATTGGGCAATCCATGTTTATCGCCGCTGACTGGTCAGCGCGAGACACCTCAAAGAGCGTGTTAAACAATGCCATCACATATGACTTGCGATTTTCAGGAACACTTTCAATAACTTTTGCTATTTTTTCCCGCTCTCGTGCGCGGTCGAGAACTGGGATGTCATGTTCACGCTTGTAATTTGCAACTTTTGCAGCTACATCCATGCGTTTTAAAAAAGTGTCGACTATCTCTTCGTCAACTTCATCCATTTCTTCTCTGAATTTTTGTAGTCCTGAATCGGTCATTATGCAGTCCTCATTCTTTAAGATTCTTTTTTAATAGCGTCGCCTTCGCTCAAGAAAGCTTCTAGTGCCTCTCTATCATTATCATCTATAGCTTTTTTGCAGCGCTCTAAATTATTAATTGTTTTTTCAATCATTACACTTAAGTAATCTCTGTTTTCAAGAAAGAGTTCACTCCACATAACCGGGTTTAGCCATGCTACTCGAGTTAAATCTTTCCAGCTTCCAGCTGAGAAGCCATCGTGTTTTAGCGCAAGTTCGTTGTTTGCATAACATGATGACACAACGTGTGCAAGCTGTGAAGTGTAGGCGATTATCTTGTCATGATGTTTTGCATTTGTCACCGTATAGAAGCCAAATTTGCAAGGTGTAAGCATCGTTTGCACTTTGTCGATTGCGATTACGCGTTCCATGTCGGTTAATTTTGGATTTGGAACTAGAATCATTGGTGCACCTTCATAGAGGCTTGCATTTGCATGAGCATAACCTGAGAACTGGGTTCCTGCCATTGGGTGCGCGCCAATGAAAGTAAAGCCACGCTCTTCAGCGATTTTCCAACACTCAGCGCATATTTTTCGTTTTATGCCTGCAGCATCAATTACTATTGCGTTTTTGTTGATGTGGGGAGCAAATTCACGAAGCCAATCAACACAGTGTTGAGGGTATGTTGTCAAGATTAGAAGTTCGCACTCGTCGATGTTTTCTTTTGTTAGCTCTTTTTTGACAGAGTCGATTTTGGCAGCAGTCAGAGTTTCTTTGTTTCTGTTCCATGCATAAACGTCTGTGCCGCTATTTTTAAACGCCTTGGCAAACGAGCCGCCGATTAGTCCGAGACCAACTATTCCTACTGTCATTATTCTTCTGTCTTCATAGTTACTGCTTGGCGAATAATCTTGATGCGTTTCATAGCGTCATCAAATTGCGCTGGAGTGAGTGCCTGTGCGCCATCGCTCCATGCTTTAGAAGGATTGTTGTGAACTTCGATTTCTAGAGCATGTGCACCTGCTGCTGTTGCAGCAAGTGACATTGGCACAACATAGCGTGTGTAGCCTGTTGCATGGCTTGGGTCTGCGACAATTGGCAAGTGAGACAGGCCTTTAACAACAGGAATTGCGCTCAAATCAAATGTGTTTCTTGTTCGAGTTTCAAATGTTCTAATTCCACGCTCGCAAAGCATTACGTTTTTGTTTCCGCCCGACATGATGTATTCTGCAGCCATTAACAACTCGTCTACGGTTGAGCACAAACCTCTTTTTAGTAGCACTGGCGTGTTAATTGTGCCCAGCGCCTTTAAAAGTGAGAAGTTTTGCATGTTGCGTGCTCCAACTTGCATGACATCAACGTTGTGTTTCTCAAACACTTCAATGTCTCTGGCATCCATAATTTCAGTGACGATTGGCATGTCAAGTTCATCGCCTGCTTGACGAAGGAGTTTTAGCCCAGATTCTCCCATTCCCTGATTTGAATAGGGGGAAGTGCGTGGTTTCCAAGCACCACCGCGAAGCATTGTCGCGCCACTTTTTTTAACTTCTTTTGCAATCTCGAAGAGATTGTCGCCTTCAATTGAACATGGTCCTGCAATAACGTTAAAGTTATCTCCACCCATTTTGACTCCGTGACCGCAGTCGATTATTGTGTCTTGTGGGTGAAACTTTCTGTTTGCTAGCTTAAAGCTTTCTGAAACACGAGTTACTCGATTGACAATTTCCATGCTTTCGAGAAGAAAAGGGTCAAGTTTTGTTGTGTCACCAACAAGACCAATTATTGTCTCAGTGGTGCCTCTTGAGATGTCAACTTTTAATCCCTTTGTTTTTAGCCAATCGATTAAATGCTTGAGTTCTTCTTCTGTTGCCGTATTTTTAACTGTAGCTATCATGCGTGCTTCCTGTATCGATCTTGGGTGCTTAGTGGGATTATGATAGCATAAGCAAAACTAAGGTAGACGAGTTGAAACGAGCTTGAAATGCAATATGTAACAGCTGGAGAATCTCACGGTCCAAAACTAACTACGATCGTGACAGGCGTTCCTGCAGGTCTAAATTTAGATGAACAAAGCATCGCTAGTGACATGAGACGTCGGCAAAGTGGTTATGGTCGCGGTGGGCGCCAAATTATAGAGACCGACACTGCAACAATAACTAGCGGTGTTCGTTTTGGGAAAACTTTAGGCAGCCCAATCTCTATTGATATTGTCAACAAAGATTGGAAAAACTGGACTGGAAAAATGGCTGCCTTTGGAAATCGTCCCGATGAGTGCTCTCGCGAAGTGACTCCACGGCCAGGTCACGCTGATATTGTTGGTTTTATGAAAACCAACACCGATGATTGTCGTGACATTCTAGAGAGAGCATCGGCTAGGGAAACCGCTGCACGTGTTGCGGCAGGTGCTATTGCGCGAGAGCTTTTAGCCGAAGTTGGCGTTGAAGTTTTTTCTTGGGTCAAATCTATTGCAGATGTTGCCACCGATGACTCTTGTTTAATTGACTATACAAATAATGAGATTCCTAGTGATTTGCTTGCTCGAATTGAATTTTCGGAGGTGCGTTGTCCTGATGATGAGGCAACACAGCGCATGATAAAGCGAATAGATGAAGCAAAAGAAGCTGGTGAGACTTGTGGTGGCACTTTTAGGGTCGTGGCAACCGGCCTTGTCCCTGGTCTTGGTTCCTATTCTGAAGCAACAAGTCGTCTCACCTCAAAGCTTGCAGCAAGCATTTTTTCAATTCCTGCAATAAAAGGACTTGAATTCGGTGCAGGTTTTGCCGGTGTCTCACAATTGGGAACTCGTTTTCACGATGAAATTGCATTAAAGAGTGGCTCATTCGTTAGAAAGACTAATAACGCTGGTGGGCTTGAAGGTGGCATGACAAATGGAATGCCGCTCATTATCACAGCTGCAATGAAGCCAATTCCAACATGCATGAACCCTCTTGAAACAGTCAATCTTGACACTCTAGAAGTTGCTAAATCAAGCAAAGAAAGGTCGGATGTTTGTGCTGTGCCTGCCGCCGCTGTTGTTGCGGAAGCGGAGGTGTCGCTTGTTTTGGCTGATGCCTACATTGAAATGTTTGGGAACACTTGCATGAGCGACTTGAAAGCTAACCTTAAGCACTACAAGGATCGTCTTTCTGTTATTTCGCGATGAAGATTAAGTTACACAAAACAATTTATTTCATAGGCTTTATGGGCGCAGGAAAGACTACTGTGTGCCGGAAGCTTGCTAAAGTTTGTGGTTGCGAGTGTGTTGATGTAGATTTCTACATTGAGCGTTTTCGCGGCAAGAAAATCTCTGAAATTTTTGACGAGGTGGGAGAGAGTGGCTTTAGGGAATATGAAACAGAGGCTCTTTTAAACATTTCTAAATCAAACACCCCAAGACTTGTTTCTTGTGGAGGGGGAATTATTGTCACAGATGAAAATATTAAAATCATGAAGAGCTCTGGCATCGTGATTCATCTATATTCCGACGCAGAAAACGGCGCAAGAAGAATTTCTAATAAAAAAACAAGACCGTTATTTAAGGATGTGAAAAAGGCGCAGAAGCTATTTTTTCAAAGACTGCCGAAATATGAAGAGGCCGCTGATTACACGATTGATACCACAAGAAAAACTTCTGGGCGGGTCTATCATGAGGTAATAGATATGATGTCTGAAGAAGGGTTAATAGACATCATTGAAAGCTAATAATTAGGAGTTGATAATGAAATTGCTCATATTGAACGGGCCAAATTTGGATATGCTGGGGGTGCGAGAGCCTCAGATTTATGGAACTTTAACGCTCGATGAAATAAACGAGAATATTAAAAACTCATTTTCGAATAAAGAAGTTGAATTTGATTTTTTTCAATCAAATTCTGAAGGCGAGCTCATCGATAAAATCCATGAAACTCACTGTTCTGACATCGATGGAATAGTTTATAACCCAGGTGCTCACACTCATTATTCCTATGCTCTTCGTGATGCTATTTCTTCAGTTAGCACACCTGTTATTGAGGTTCACATTTCAGACATCAAGACTCGTGAGGACTTTAGGAGAAAATCGGTTCTGTCACCTGCTTGTGAGTGCCAAATTTCTGGCCTGGGGAAAGATTCCTACACAAAGGCAGTAGAGACTTTTCTAAACAACGAAGGCGATGTTTTGTGGAAGCGTTCAGTGAAAACTGACGATGAAATTGAAGTTCTAAAAGAAGCCCAAAAAATTGCAGACAGTGCGTTTCTTGCCATGTTAGAACAAGTGAAAGAAGGAATGACAGAACTTGAAATTCGAGACATTCTCGAAGGTTTTATGCTCGAGTTTGGAGCTGAATCTTTTAGCTTCCCAACAATTGTTGGAACAGGAGCAAACGGAGCCAATCCACATGCAGAACCGGGTGATCAAAAACTAAAACATGGAGACAGTGTCGTTATTGATTTTGGTGTTGTTTATAAAGGACTTTGCTCCGACACCACAAGAACTCTGTTTGTTGGGACTCCGAGAGGTGAGCTTTATCGCGCGTGGTTGGCAGTCAAAGATGCTCACGAGACTGTCGCTCGTGAAGTGAAGATTGGAATGACAGGAAAGCAGTGTCACGACCGCTCAATTGAGGTAATTAATGACTATGGCTTTAAGGGTTGCATGCCTCATGGTCTAGGACACGGTGTTGGTCGCGACATTCATGAAAAACCTGTTTTGTCACCACGATGCAGTGCAAAACTCACTAAAAACAACGTGATTACAATTGAGCCCGGCGTTTATAAAGCTTCAAAGTTTGGAATTCGTCTTGAGGATTGTGGAGTTTTGACCGAAAACGGTTTTGAATCGTTCACGACGTTGACGCACGACTTAATTGTTATCTAGATTTTTCGCGATGCTTGATACTGAGCTAAGTTTTCTCTACCAGCTCAGTATCTCATAACCATCATTAGTTACTACTAGCTGAATTTCCCATTGAGCTGACAATGAGTGGTCTTTTGTGCGGACCGTCCAGCCATCCTCTTTGCTTGTTACAATTTTGTATTTCCCCATGTTTACCATTGGTTCAATGGTAAAACACATTCCTGGAGGCATAATCATGTCTTCGCCGGCATAAACAGTGTGGCTCACCCAAGGGTCTTCGTGGAATTCTTTGCCAATTCCATGACCACCATATTCCCGAACAACGCTGTAGCCTTGCGCTTCTACATAGTTTTGAAGTTCACGAGCCATGTCTTGTAAATTAAACCAAGGCTTAACCTGTGTGAGTCCCACATTGATTGATTTTCTGACAGTTTCAACAAATTTGTTAATTTCTTTAGAAACTTCGCCAATGATAAACATTCTGCTTGAATCAGAGAAATATCCATCTTTAACTGTCGAGCAGTCAACGTTTACAATATCTCCATCTTTTAACACTTGGTTTTTATTTGGAATTCCGTGGCAAACTACATCGTTTACCGAAGTGCAGCAGCTTTTTGGGTATCCTTCGTAGTTTAGAGGTGCAGGAATAGCCCCGTTGTCAAATGTGAAGTCATGCACCCAGTTGTCGATGTCTTCAGTTGTGCATCCAGCTTTTATGTTTTTTGCAACCTCATCGAGAGCTCCAATGTTGACTTTTGCGCTCTTTTTAATACCTTCGATGTCAGCTTGCGTTTTTATGAGGCTGCGAGGTGGAACACATTTGCCTTCTAGATAGAGTTCTTCTAGTTTTTCGTCGAAGTCAGCGTGGCATTTTTTATATTTTTTGCCGCTTTTGCACCAGCAAGCGTCGTTTCTTCCAAGTTCTGCAAAATCGTCATACATTTGCGAAGTATCCTTTTTTTACTATGTGTTTGTTTTAAGTAATAATAATCTAAATCAAACACTTTTCAATTCATTTAAAAAGGAAAAAAATGACATCGAACGCTTTGTTGGCAGAAGAAAAAAACAGGGCACACAATCGCATTTTAGACTTGCGCAAAGAGATAAAAAAAGCAAGCGATGCCTATTACATATCAGATGCTCCATTGATGAGTGATGCTGTCTATGATTCGCTTATGCGTGAGCTAATTGCACTTGAAAATGCCTATCCTGAGTTTGCCGACGTTAGTTCTCCGAGCGTTACTGTTGGCGGTGGAGTTTCATCACAGTTTGAAGAAGTCAAACACGAATCAAAAATGTATTCTCTTGACAACGCCATGAACTTCGAGGAACTTGATTCATGGGTTCACAAGGTCGAAGATGAACTCGGAGTTTTCCCTGAATTCTGCCTTGAATTAAAGATTGATGGTCTCTCGATTGCCTTGACGTTTGACGAGAATAAGTTTGTTCGAGCTGCTACTCGCGGTGATGGAGTCGTTGGTGAGGATGTGACAGAAAACGTTTTGTTTGTGCAAGATGTGCCTCGCGAGCTTTCGATTCAAGGTGCTGCTAAGGTTGAGAACTCAAAAAAACCACTTGAGCTTCGTGGTGAGACATACATGCCGAAATCGTCATTTTCTGCTCTTAATAAAGAGGCGGAAAGAATAAATGGCGAGATTGCATGCGGGCACTTAAAGGGCAAAAAGGAAAAACTTTTTGCCAATCCAAGAAATGCCGCCGCTGGTTCTCTGCGTCAGAAAAACCCGCTTGTCACACGTGACAGAAATCTAAAGACGTTTATGTATTCGATTTCCTCCCAAGATGATGTTGCGATCACAAATCAATTCGATCTTCTTAAATGGCTAGCTAATTGCGGGTTTCATGTGAATCCCGATGTTACTCTTGCTAATTCTATAGATGAAATACATGATTTTTGCAAAGCTTGTCTTGAGAAACGTGATGTTCTTGAATATGACATTGATGGTGTCGTTGTTAAAGTAAACGATTTTTCTCTTCAAGAGAAATTGGGCTTTACGTCAAGAGCGCCAAAGTGGGCGATTGCCTACAAATTTCCTCCTGAAGAAAAAACAACTCTATTAAAAGACATTACTGTTCAAGTTGGCAGAACGGGCGTATTAACTCCTGTTGCCGAACTCGAACCTGTGACAATTGCTGGATCAGTTGTGTCAAGGGCAACTCTTCATAATGAAGATGAGGTTGTGCGAAAAGATGTTCGCATCGGTGACACTGTTGTTGTTCACAAGGCAGGTGATGTTATTCCTGAAGTTGTGGGTCCAATTCTTGAACTGAGACCTAAAGATGCGAAACCTTGGGAAATGGCTAAAAAATGTCCAGCTTGTGGCAGCACTGTTGTGAGAATTGATGGGGAAGTTGCGCACCGTTGCATATCTCTAGAGTGCCCAGCTCAAAGGCTTGAAAAATTAAAGTTTTGGGCAAGCAGAGAGGCAATGGACATCGAATCATTGGGATCAGAAAACATCTCGACCCTAATTGATGAGGGCAGAGTCTCAGACTTTGCCGATTTTTATACGCTCTCTGTTGACGAGATAAAAACACTAAAAACTCAGAGAACAAACAAGGATGGTGAGCCTGTTCCTGTAGGAGAGAAAAACGCAATTAAAATTTTCGAGAGCATCCAAAAGTCAAAATTTAATAATTTAGACAGAGTTATTAATGGTCTTGGGATACCAGGTATTGGGAAAAACCTGGCCCGCGATTTATCTCTTCATTTTTCTGACATGAAAGAATTGATGAATGCAAGTCCTGAAGATTTAGCAAAAATTGACGGCTTAGGTGCCATCCTTGCTAAAGGCGTTGTAGATTTTTTCAAAATTCCCCAAAATCTAAACGTGATTGACAGGCTCATGGAACTTGGCGTTTTAATGAAATCAAATTCTGGTGGAACGGCTGACAATCTGCCTTTAAAGTCTTTGACTTTCGTTCTCACGGGGACAATGGTTAACTCTGGGATGTCTCGTGATGAGGCCTCAGATGAATTGCGTAATTTGGGTGCTAAAGTAACGTCGAGTGTTTCTAAAAATACATCATTTGTTGTAGCAGGCGAAAACGCTGGTTCTAAGCGGGAAAAAGCTGTTGCACTCGGCGTCCCTATTCTAAATGAACAAGACCTAGTGTACATTTTGGAAAATTGGGCCCTGCCTGCTAGGTAGTGTATAATTCTTATCCATGACTACGCGAAGAAACAAACGCAGCTACACAATTGCAGATAACTTAGCTAGCACTGGCTCAGAGGGAAACAGAAGGTCATTTAATAGAGATTCCTATGTTTCGGGCACTGTAAAGCCTGCTTCAATGCCATATAGTGCTGACGAAGTTCCCAATCCAGGTTCTGTAGATGCAATTCGCTATTCGAAGATTCGCAAATCAAGAAAGAGAAAAAGACGCCTTGTTGCAGTTCTTATTGGCGTTTTGACTGTTTTGCTTTTGGGCGTTGGCTCTGCGCTTGCCTACATTAATTATTTAAATAATCAGATGAATGATGGACTGACTCAGGATTTGTTGAGCGCACTTGTGCCAACTGACTCATCTTCTGATCCTTTTTATATGTTGTTGCTTGGTGTTGACAAAAGCGAAGATAGAGACGCTTCCGGTGAGTTTGATGGATCATATCGTTGTGACACAATGATATTATGCCGCGTTGACCCTAAAAACAAGCAAGTGTCTATGGTCTCAATGCCTCGCGACTTGCAAATTCAAAACATGGGAGCTACGAGCGATAACCCGGTTGGTTATGGCACTCAAAAGCTAAATGCTGCATATACATTTGGTGGACCAGCACTTTGTGTAAAAACTGTTGCTGACATTTCTGGCATTTCAATTTCTCACTATGTCGAGGTTGACTTTGATGGTTTTACTGCTGCAGTTGACGCGGTGGGAGGAGTCGAAGTTGACGTTTCTGTAGAAATTGATGACCCACACACAGGCGTTTATGTTCCCGCTGGCAAAAACACTTTAAATGGCGAGCAGGCGCTTTCTGTTTGCCGCTCGCGTCACACATATGACAATCTAGGAGATGGAGATGCACTCCGCTCCGCCTATCAGCGACAAGTAATCTCAGCATTAGCTGCAAAGGTTCTAAAGAGCGACGTTGGAACGATTGTAAACACCGTTAATTCTTTAGTTAGCTATGTCAACACCGACTTTGACGTTAATTCATTGCTTGGTCTTGCGAAAAGCTTGCAGGGGATTGATTCTTCAAAAATTTACACCGCATCTGTGCCAAAGACATCACAATATGTAGATGGCGTTTGGTATGACTTTGTCTACATGGATCAGTGGAAAGAGATGGTAAACAGAATGAACCAAGGTTTGCCACCTGCTGAGACCGAGATTGATCCTGCTACTGGAATTGTTGTTTCATCTGGTGGTGATGGTGGCGAGACTGACTTTTCTTCGACCACAGCTTCATCCCCAGCCCATGCTTCTGCATCAATTGCTGTCAGAAACGGCACAGAAACTTCTGGCATTGCTGCCGCTGCTGTCGATAAGCTCAAAAATTTCGGTTATTCAAACATTTCTGCTGGCAACGCTAACTCGTCTGACTATGATAAGTCGATAGTTATTTATGACGATGACACCTACAAGCGCGACGCTGAAATCATAGCTGCACAGCTCGGGTTTAATCAAGTTGTGAAAAATGACGGTAGCTACATCGTGTCTTCAAGCGTTTTGGTTGTGCTTGGTGACGACTACGCATCTCAACAACAGTAAACTTGTTATTGAACATTAGCGTGACTTTTTAACCCCAACTTAAGTTTTTAGAAGTTGTTGCGACTTTTAAAGATGCGGTTCTTTTAAGAAAAGTGTGTCTGAAATAAAAGCCTGAATTTCCGCAGAGCTTAATCGTTTTTAATTGTTCGATTATTTAATTGTCACCTGAGTAAAGTTGGCTCATTTAAGATGAGTAGTTTCCTTTAGAAGTGAATCAAAGATCTCTGTCGCCTCATCTCTTAGCTGCCGCTCCATTTTGAGATAGACTTCTAAAAGTTCCTTGCCTTCGGGTGTGAGTATGCTTCCTTTTGGACGGACACTTTCGATTAACTCAAAGCCAAGTGCCTCGCTCGTTTTTTTTGTTATTCTCCACGCTTTTGAATAGGCCATGTTCATCATTTTTGCTGCTTGATTGAGGGAATGAACCTCATCTACGTTTTGCATCAAACGAACAACACCCTTGCCTAAAACTGACTTAGATTCTGAATCAGGATTTACAAAAGAGAGCTTTATAGCTGGGGAAATGTGTTTTTTAGCTTTCATATTGATAATTATACTTATGTTAAAATTTATGAGCAATATATCTATGAAAAAAGAGGTGTAAAACATGCCAATTAGTGTTTCAGACATCGAAAATGTCAGTTTTGCAATCACAAAAAAAGGCTACGACGTTGACGAAGTCGATGTATTCCTTGAAAAAGTTGCTGATGGCATTGAAGAATTGCATTCCACTATTGCTAATCTTCGCGCTCAGTTAGCTAGCAACGCACAACAAGAGCTAGATAATCAAACCGAGCAGATTGATGTTATTGACAAGTCAGAGGATTTTGACGACCTTGGGGAAGATGCTAAGCAAATTATTGCTGAAAAAGAGCGCCTCATTAATCAACTGCAAGAACAACTTGCTGCAAAGCAAGCTGACGGTGCTGCTATTTCTCAAGCATTGATTGTTGCTCAGCGTTCAGCTGATGAAATTGTTGCTAAGGCTAACACAAAAGCTGACATTACTATTCAAGATGCACATGATGAAGCAGACAGAATTGTTAACCGTGCTGAGGCCGAAAAGCAAAATATAATGAATGCGATTTCAAAACTAGAAGAGAATCGTGAAGAAAGCAGAAATCATTATGCAGAGATGCTTCGTGACTTCATTGAGGATGCTAATTCGAAGCTCACAAACCTTGGCTTTGATGACGATGTTTCTGCTATTCCATATGAAGACATTCAACCAACCTCAAACCCTGCGCCAATTGGCTATGAGCCCATGTCTGTAGATTTGGGACAAACTACAGCTGTTGAGCCGATTGGTGGAGTTGTCGAAAAAGACATGAGTGGTTTTGGTGCATTGTCAGATGACGACGATGATATTGATTAATTTCTGTTTAACAGCACAATAATTTTTGATTTCAATAGGAGCCAATTTTGGCTCCTATTTTTGTTGGGGTTACTAGAATTGATTCTTTTAGCGGAGGCCATATAAGCCGGGTTCTGTGAACTGCTAGTTTTAGCAGAGCGACGGTCATTTATCTTGGATGTGCGTCGCCGCACACCTCTAGCACGCAACCCGAACGCGAGGAAGAGACGCCTCATGCGCGTTCCTACTTGCGCTTGCTTCAGATGGGGTTTATCAAGCCATGCTGTTGCCAACATGCTGGTGCGCTTTTACCACACCGTTTCAGCTTTTCTCGCACACACAGTGCGCGGGAGTTTTCTTTTCTGCGACACTAATCCGTCGGGTTACCCCGCCCAGTCGTTAACTGGCATCTTGTCTCTTTGAAGCCCGGACTTTCCTCATGCAATGTGCACGCTCCCGTCCAAGCCTCCGCAGCTGTTAATTCTATCAAATGTTGGTTTTTAGTGTCTGCAAAAACAAATTCGTTCACCATTGATAAAGCAAACGAGCTACGATGCAAGCTTGATTGCCTGTGTTATTTGATGATTTGAAAAAGGTTTGCTTAAGTCAAAACGTGAACTTGAACCTGTCAGGTGATTAGAGTTTTGGTAAATCTTCATTTTGAAAGCCTGATGTGACGAGCAATAAAAAAGAGCTGCCGAATTATCGACAGCTCATTGTTTTTTGGTAGCTCCGAAGGGATTCGAACCCTCGACCTCCGCCTTGAGAGGGCGGCGTCCTAAACCGCTAGACGACGGAGCCATTTAGTGGCGTTGTTGCGAACGCGACTTTAAATTATATGACAAAAAGTTAATTGTTTGGCCTAAATCTAAATTTTTTTGTAACACCATGAATCGCTTTTTCTGTTCTACTAATCTCTTTTAAATTCGACTCATCGCTGTACCACTCATTTTTCTTTTAAAAAAGTGGCCTAGCTCATGATAATTTCACAATAAGAGCCTTGCTCAATATTTCTCGTAATCCTGACAAAAGTTTGCAATACATTTGAGTGAAGAAGTAAAAAAATTTTTATGCCCTCCTGCTTTTTAATAGCACTCAACTTCAGTTCTTAGTTTTGTAATTAGGCTGTCTTTAGAATCAGTTTTAGTCTTTTGACACATTTTTTTGATGGAATATCTAAACTGACTTTCGCTAGTGTGCATCTTTTCAATACACTCTTTTGTTGAATTAGCTTTTAACAGAAGCCATGCGAGCTCCTTTTCCTGTGTTTTAAATTCATATTTATCAAAGTAGGTGAAATACATTTCTTTCATTCTGTCGTTAAATTCACAAATCACGTCACTTCTTGACTGTGCCAGGTTCATTATTGCTAGTTTCTTTTCTTTCGTTATGCTTTCTAGCAATTGAGGTACTGACGTTATGATCGGCATAGATTTAGCGTTTTTGGGATGCTCTAGGCGAGCAAATAAAACGAGCAGTAAAGACATAATGTCTACTAGGATTTCAGAGTTAGAAACCTGAGTGGTTTTGTCAATTGTTCCACTCTTGCCTGAAATTGAAGATGTGTTGTAGTTAATTGCGTTTTTCATAAATGCCTCCCTTAACGCATAACCTATGACACATCAAATATGACACTTTTACACTACATATAGTTGAAAAAAATTAGGACGGCTACATTATGCGCTATATATGTAGCGAATTATCTGATAACTCTATTGTGAGATGTCAGTGCTTATTAGAAGTTTGTTCTTTAGTTAGATTCTTGACACTTTTTCAAGGAGTCTGTCTGCCAGAGAATACCAACTCAATTTGTCTACAGAATGCGAATTGCCTTCAATTTTAAAAGCTTCCAAAATTGCTTCTTTGAGATGTCTCTTAAAAACAGGAAGGTCTGAAAGAACAGGCACATCTACGTTGTTCATTTTTGGTGGAGTGACAAAAATTAGGGGAGCATCTTTTACATTTTCTACATACCATTGTCTTATGCCAGGCAAATCTGTCATAACGCAGGAACATCCACATGCGATTGCCTCAAGCGTCACAAGCGGCAGACCTTCAAAGAAAGAGGGAAGACAAAACACTTTAGACGTGGAGTAAAGTTTAGCAAGATCTCCTTGATGGACTTGCCCTGTAAAAGTGATGTCAGCATTTGCATCTTTTGCAAGTGCGGCTATTTCGTCATACTCTTCTTTGTTGCTATATCCGCCTGCTAAAACGAGTTTTATCCCTGAGATTTCTTGTGATATTTCTTCGCAAGCCTCTATGAGTTCTCGCACACCTTTTTGTTTACAAATCTTTCCGGCATATATGATTGTTTTATCGTCTCTTTTGCACTCTTCTGTTGGACTTTTAAACACATCGGAGTTAAAACCAGTTCCGATGATGTCGATTTTTGAGAGCTCCATGCCATATACATTGTTAATTTCATCAATTTGGTCAGTGTGTAAGACAAACACCTGATCAAGGTTGCATATTCCTTCTTTGATGTAGTTTTTGCAAAGCTGATGCTTCTTCATTTGACGAATGTCAGTGCCGTGACAGATTGCTATGATTTTTGATTTGCTCATCATAGCCTTATTTACGTGTGACGCAATTGCAGTTACAAGGTAGAGATGATGACAAATTATTAAGTCGGGCTTAAATTCTGCTATGGCTTTGGTGATTTGAGAGAAATAGGCACTAACGAAATTTGCTGTCATCTCGTCTGTGAAATCACAATATCTTGTGGAACGATAGGGCATGTTGTCGCTCATGCCTGCGATTGGGAAGTTAAGGTCTCTCTGCATGAATGTTACAGGATAAGAAGCCTGCACTTCCTCCTCAACTTTCATTTGCTGATCGTCTGGCATTCTTCCATAAATTATTGCCTGATCATGACCCCTTTTTTTAAACGACTTTATGACTTCCGTCAGATAAACTCCACTTCCTGTAGACGTTGGTTTTTGGGCAGTAATCGACAGAATTCTCATTGTTATTCTCTTTTGTTTTAGCCTCTATGCGAACCATTTTGTGACAATTGGAATGTATCCAGAAATAATCACAAGCAGTACAAAAATTGGAACAAAGTAGGCAATGTAGCCTTTGATCCATTTAGGGAACTTTAATCCTTTTCCAGTGTCAGCCTCTTTGATGAAGTTATCCCAACCCCAACCGGATTTTTTGGTGCAGAAAAGTAGAATCATGAGAGAACCAATTGGAAGTAGATTATTTGAAACTAAAAAGTCTTCGATTGCTTGGATGTCGCCAATTCCAGGGATTGTAAAGCCAGCCCAAACGTTAAAGCCCAAAATACAAGGCATAGAGAGTAGAGCAATCAGCGTGCTGTTGATAATGCATGACTTCGAGCGGCTCCAGCCAAAGTGGTCCATGCCCCATGCGATTATTGTTTCGAAAACGGCGATAATCGTTGATAATGCAGCAAACGCCATAAACAAGAAGAACAAGCTTCCCCACAGTTGCCCGAGGGGCATTTGTGAAAACACAGTTGGAAGAGTGATAAACACAAGGCCAGGACCAGAATCAGGAGTTATTCCATAGGTAAAGCAAGCAGGGAATATGATGAGCCCAGCCATAAATGCAACTGCGGTGTCAAGTGCACAAATGCGAACTGCCTCACCTGGTAATGCTCTTTCTTTTTCAATGTATGAACCAAATATCAGCATAGACCCAATGCCAATTGAAAGAGTAAAAAATGCTTGACCCATTGCAGCAAAGCAAACTTCAATTACTTTTTGCCATCCGCCATCAAAGATTTTTCCGAAGTCTGGCATTAAATAAAAAGCAAGTCCTTCTCCTGCGCCTTTAAGAGTTAGAGAATGGATGCAGAGCAAAATCATAATTGCAAAAAGAGCTGTCATCATCCATTTTGTAATTCTCTCAACTCCGTTTTGTATTCCTGCCTTACACACAATAAAGCCAATAAAAACAACTATCAACATAAAAAGAGTCAGTTGAACTGGGTCGGCTAAAAGCCCTGCGAAAATGTTTGGAATCTCGCTGGTGTCAACTTTGTTGAAAGTGCCAGTTAATGAGTAACAAATATAGGCTAAAAACCAACCCGTTACAGTTGTATAGAACATCAACAGGCAGTAATTTCCAATGAGGCAAGCCCATTTGTGAAGATGCCATTTTGAGCCCGGCTTTTCAAGAGTGTTGAAAGCTTGCCCTGCGCCTGAACGTGCGGCTCGCCCAATCGAGAATTCCATTACTAGGATTGGTAGTCCAAATATAACAAGGAAAATCAAATAGAGAATAAGAAAAGCGGCTCCGCCATATTCACCAGTAATATAGGGAAATCTCCAGACGTTTCCAAGACCGATTGCGCAACCAGCGCTAATCATGATAAAACCAAATCGTGATTTAAATTTCTCACGGCTTTTAATTTCAGCCATAATTTTCCTTTTCTAAAGCCCAAAAGATTAAAAAAATATACCACAAATGCACCCCATACCTTGCCATTTGTTCGTGATGTTGTTTGCTAAGTGGTGTTTTGATAAAATAAAAAATCGCAAAAACCCGCAACAGGTTTTGGCAAATTTAGAGAGAGGACTCATTGTGAATAATAGAATTGATGGTTCACTTGAAATATCTAATGGCGTTCTTGCCGATCTTGTTGGATATGCAGCCCTTGAATGCTATGGCATAGTTGGCGTTGCAGACGCAAGTAAAAGAGACGCTTTTTTAAAAATTCTTCCTCAGACTCGTTTGCGCCGTGGAATCAGAATTGATGTCACTGACTCTGGAGTTTTTGTTGAAGTTAATGTTGTTGTTGAATATGGCACTAACATTGCAGTGGTCTGTGATAACTTGCGCGAGAGAATTCAGTTCATCTTGAAGGAATATGCAGGTGTTGACGATGTTTGCGTTAACGTAAACGTTTGCGATGTGAACGTTAGGTAATTTATTTGAAGGCAACTTCATAAGTCTATATGCACAAATGAAAGAATCGAAGGTCAATAATGGAAATTTCTAAGTTTGTGAGCGCTGTGGTTTTTGCCGCACATTCACTAGCCGAGAAAGAAGAAGAAGTCAATCGTTTAAATGTTTTTCCTGTTCCCGATGGAGACACAGGAACCAACATGTCTCTCACAATGAGGAGCGTCGAAGATAACCTTAGTGCCCTTGGCTCCAATTTAAACAAAGAATCTGTTTGTCGCGCAATCACAACTGGCGCATTGATGGGAGCTCGTGGTAATTCTGGCGTTATCACATCACAAATTCTGAGAGGTATTTGCGAAGGAATTAAGAAGTGCGATGAGTTGACTAGTGAGTCAATTGCATTTGTTTTTGATTCTGCTGAAGATGTAGCATATTCTGCTGTGAGAAAACCTGTAAAAGGAACGATTCTCACAGTTCTTTCTGATATTGCACAAGCTGCAAGAGCCTCTCGCGATGCTGGACTTTCTGTAGAAAAAACGCTAACAGGGCTTGTAGAAGCAGGATATGAGTCGGTAAAGACGACCCCTGAATATCTTCCAGTGTTAAAAGAAAATAACGTGGTCGACGCTGGTGGATATGGTTTTTCTATTCTTCTCGACGGATTTGTCACTTCATTCCTTGAAAAAGGCGAGGAACTATCTCTTAAATTTGACGCATCAAAAATGAGCGCTCCTAAAGTTGAGATTGAACAAATTAATGACTGGGAGGGTTCTAAATATCGTTACTGTAACGAGTTTTTGGTTGATTCCGACGAGCTTGTAATTGAGGATGCCTTGAACTTCTTGTCGACAATGGGTGATTGTGAACTCTGCGTTGGAGCAACACCAAAGTTTAAGGTTCATGTTCATTCAAACACTCCTGACCAGGTTTTAAAATACTTCCTAGACAGAGGTCAAATTGCAGAAGTGCACATTCACAACATGCAATTGCAATCCATGGATCGTACTGAAAAACTTGCAAAAGAGCAGGAAGAGCAAGAGCTTTGTGTGGTGGCTGTGGCAGCAGGTGATGGCAATGCTGACATTTTAAGAAGCCTCGATGTTGACGTCGTTGTTTCTGGTGGTCAGACTATGAATCCTTCCACTAAAGATCTCTACGATGCAGCGATATCTGTCCCAGCGAAGAGCTATTTGTTCCTTCCTAACAATTCAAACATTATTATGGCTGCAGGAGCTGCTGCTGAGCTAATCGGCGATGATGCTTGTGTTCTTCCGACAAAAAGTGTTCCTGAGGCTTTTAGCGCACTTTTTGAATTAGATAAAACAAAATCTGCACAAGAAAACCTTGATGTAATGAGTGATGTTTTGGGTTCTGTTGTTACTGGTGAGGTAACTTGCGCCATTAAAGATTCTCACGATGCAAACGGCAATTGCATTAAAGAGGGAGATGTGATTGGCATTCTCGATGGAGAAATCCTTGCAGTTGGAGATGACATTAGCCAGGTTGTTCTTGATTTGATTGCAAAAAAAGATGCTGACGATTATGACACATTTACTTTGCTTACTGGCGAAGGTTTTAGTGAAGAAGACAGTGAACACCTTGTCGAGAAAATTGAAGATGCCTATCCAGATTTAGAAGTTGACCCGCATGTTGGTGGCCAGCCTCTCTATCCAGTGATTTTCTCTCTTGAATAAATTTGGAACTTGATTGCCTAAATTATCTTCCCGTTAGATATCTTGATCTCACATCAGTTTGTGAGATAGGGGAAGCAAGGACAGGTTTTTTTTGCACTATACGCGCTCGAGTTTTGAGCGTTTCAGAAGGGAAAACGAGCAATAACGCTATTTTTTGTGACTATCTTTTAGGCGATGGTTCGGCTTGTTTGATAGCGCGGTTTTATGAACCCTATGTTTTGTCTACACATTTTGAGACTGGCGATGTGGTCGTCGCTGGTGGAGTTTTGATTGAGCATGACTCAATGAAGTCATTCACCAATCCTTTAATCTCTTTAATTTCAGATTCTGAGTCGCGAGAAGTTTTGCCTGTTTATGCGCATGATATGTTAATCACAAAGAAATGTTTTAGCGACGCTAAATATGACGAAATGCTGTTAGGTGACACATTTTATTCATGGCGGCAAGCTTTGATTGGTGTTTATGGCTTTGAGGGGAAGGTTGAACTAAAGAAATCAAGGATGGCTCTTAAACTTCACTCAATCATTGAAGTTTTGATGCAATGTCACAAGAGAAATATTACACTCAGTGATCTGCTGCTTCAACCATTCGGCCTCGATGAAGAATCTAGTGGGAGTGTGGGTTCTGTTTTTCTATATAAACAAGATGATGCAGGAGATGTATTTGACGCAATTCGAAAGCATGATTTTGGGAAGGGGGACGTTTGTGTTGTGTCTCCGTTAGCTGGTGTTTCAGCTGAGCAGCGAGATCGACTTGTTTGGGGTTATCCAGATTTCTTAAAAGTTCCAGCAAGACAGCCACAAACTTTAATCTCTGTTGAAAGCATGCAAGGCCTGCAAAAAAACTTGCAAGGACTTAAGGCAAGATATTGTTATTATCTTCATGCATTGGGTTTTGAAATTTCTCAACATCTGCATTTAGATTATTCATTTAGGAGAAGCGAAAAATTTAAGTGTGGAATGTTAATCGTAGAAGACGCTAACCGCATATCTTCTCTTGTAATAGACAGGATGCGAAAACTGGCCTGTTGCGACTGTTTTTTAATTAGCAAATCAAATGCAATCAATCATAAAAAACGACTTGAAATATTAGGTAATTTTACAAATCAGATTGATATTTTGAAAAATGAATTGCGATACAGAAGAGAGGGAGACATCCTTGGCTGCACAAATGACATTTTCAAAATCTGTAGGCTTGTAAACTTTGTTAGAGATGAAGCTCTTTTGAAAAAAGCCGAGTCGTTTGTTGCCCCTGATTTGCTTGGAGGTTTTGCCCCAAATGATTAAGATTGTTTCTGGAATCTATGGTGGGCGCTTTATCGAAACTCCTGAGGGAAAGAGCACCCGACCCACAACTAACAGAGTTAGAGAAGCTGTTTTTAATTCTCTTTGCTCTAACTACAGTTGTAACCTGACATTAGAAGGAGCTAAAGTTCTTGATTTGTTTGCTGGATCGGGAGCACTCGGTTTTGAAGCTTTGTCGCGTGGTGCTAATCATTGTGTTTTTTGTGACGTTAATGCGAAGGCCATTTCAACATTAAAAAAGAATACATCGGTGCTAAAGGTTAGTAGTTTGAGTTGCTCGATAGTTAAAACTGATTTTAAAAGTGACAATATATCTGAAAAACTTCTTCCATTTGCTCCTTTTGACATCGTGTTTTTAGACCCTCCATATGCTTTTTCCCCACAAGTGGTTTTTTCTTATGTTGAAAGATTTAGAGATTTTGGTTTAGTGGCAAAAGATGCTCTTTTATATTATGAGCATTCAAATAAAACTATTTTTGGTTGCTTGGGTGTTGAACTTGAGGTTCTCTATGACAAGTCTTTTGGAGAAGTTGGTTCGACCATCCTAAGAATTTCTGACAAGAGCACACATGGTCAGAACTTGTAGCTACTTTTTTGGCTGTGTTAGAATTTATAAGAATAGCGTCAAAAGAACTTGAAAAGGAGATTTAAATGGACGAGAGCGGAGTTCTTGATAGGCTAGAAGAGCTACAGATTTTGTTAGAAGATGCAAAGCCTTGTCTTGGCAGACCAAATTTGCGTCAAGTTAACACCGATGAGGCTCTAGATATTCTCGATGAAATTCATGATATTTTTCCTTCTGAGTTTGCGCAAGCTCGACAGATTATGCGCGAGCGTGAAGCACTAATTGATGATGCTGAAGCCCAGGCGGCAAGAATCATCGAGGACGCTAAAAATCAAGCACTAACTGTTGCTTCTGAGCAAGAGGTCGTGAGAATTGCTCAAAAAGAATCAGAGTCGATTATGCAAGAGGCACGTGAAATGGAGCGCGAAACACGTGCTGGTGCTGAAGATTATGCTGATGAGGTCTTTGGTCATGTAGAACAGACATTAGAAAATGTTTTGTCCCAAGTTCAGCGTGTGCGTGATCGCCTGAATGCAACTTCTACCGTTCCTAAGCAGTAGTTTTGAACCCAGTAAAAATTCGCATATCTAACAACCTGTTGACTCCTTCATGCACCGAGCGCTTCGATGGAGTGGTTGACTTAATCGCTTTGACGTTTGCAGGGAATAAATTTGTCTCAACAGAGCCTGTTAAATGGAGAGTTAGTGTTGTTAATGGAGGTGAAGGTTTCTTGTTCATAGAGGGAAAGGTAAAAGCTACATTAAAAACTGAATGCGTAAGATGCCTTGAAGATGCATTTTTTGAGGTGGTTTCTGAGATAGAGGGGTATGCCAAGCTTAAGGAAGACGTTAAGCTTCCTGCCGATGTAGAGGAAGATGAGTGCGTTTTTGTTCACAACAACGTTATTGACATTTCTCGATTCATTGAAGGTGCCGTTTGTCTGGATTTGCCAATGCAACCTCTATGCAGCGAAAACTGCGAAGGTTTGTTTGAATTTTGCGATCATGATGAACTGAACGAAGAGCCTTTGCAAACACCTTTTGAAGTGCTCAAAAATTATGAGTTTTAGTTTATTTCTTTGCTATAATTAGTCCTCGTGCCTTGGTCGGAAACCAAGGGAAACACTAACCAATTAGGAGAAACAATGAAAAAAGATATCCATCCAGAATATGTTGAGTGCACTGTAACTTGCAGCTGCGGCAACACATTTAAAACTCGCGCAACAAAACCAGAGTTAAAGATTGACATCTGCAATGTATGCCATCCATTCTACACAGGAACACAAAAACTCATTGACACTGGTGGACGTGTTCAACGCTTCTCAGATCGTTTCGGAAGCGCTACTGATCTTGTTAAAGAGCGCGAGGCAAAGAAGAAGGCAGATCGCGCTGCTAAGCTCGAAGCAGAAGCAAAAGCAAAAGCAGAAGCAAAAGCTGAGAAAGCAAAGCTTAAAGAAGAGCGTGCTGCAAAGTTTGCTGCAGAAAACGCAAAGAAAGAAGCTGAGGCAGCAGCTGCTGCTGAGGAAGCAACACCTGCTAAAGAATCAGAAGACTCTTCAGAGGAGAGCGCTGAATAGATTTTCTGTTCAAATAATTTTTCAGATTAATGGGCGGGAGCTTATCCCGCCTTTTTTATAATTTTATGCATTATGAGTGATAAGAGAAAAATTTGTGTATTTGATGGAAATGCCTTGATGCACAGGGCTTTTCATGCAATCAATGGGCCTTTTACCGCACCTGATGGAACACCCACAAATGCTGTTTTTGGCTTCTTTAACATGTTTTTTAAGTATGTCTCAGACCTTCATCCTGACGCTACAATTTGCACTTTCGATCATGGGAAAGCAACTCATCGCATCGACCTTTATGACAAATACAAAGCCAATCGTCCTAAAATGGATGATAAATTGAGAGTGCAATTTCCAGTTGTTGAGCGCATTCTTCAGGCGATGGATGTTCCAATTTTCATTGAAGAAGGTTGGGAAGGCGACGATGTGATGGGAAGTTTGTCAGTGCGTTGTAGCCAAGAAAACTGCACTTGCTATCTTGTCACTGGAGACAAAGACATGAACCAGCTTGTCAAACAAGATGTGTTCACTGTCACATCTGACGTCAAAAATAAAAATGTGATTATTCGTGATGCCGATGCTGTTAAAGATCGTTTTGGCGTTGAGCCAACTCAGATAGTTGACTATTTGGCCATCGTCGGCGACAAATCTGACAACATTCCTGGCATTGATGGGATTGGAAGCAAGGGTGCCGCCGATTTGCTTGCAAAATATGGCTCGCTTGATGGCGTTTATGAGAACTTAAGTGACTTTAAGGGAAAGAAACTTGAGCACTTGATAGAAGGCAAAGACGACGCCTATCTAAGCCAAACACTTGCAACAATCAACACACATCTAAACATTGACGTTGATCTAAGAACTGTTGAAAGCTTCCACTGTGATTTGGTCAAACTCGAAGAGGTCTTTAGTGAATATGGGCTTCGTTCAACTTCTGCTAATTTCAAAAAAACAATGGCCTCTTTAAAAAGCGATTCGCGCAAGGACGACACTCTTGAAAAGATTGTCTTTCCAAACTTTGTGCCTTTTGACGAAGCTCGACAGCTTGCAATAGAGGCGATTGAGGCGAAGGAGCGAATCGCATTTAGCATAGTTGTGCCCACAAAAACATATGCTAAAAAACACGGTGACAACAGAACTCTTGTTGGTGTCTCTGGGGCTTCTTTTATGACGGTAGCTGAGCCTTCTGAAGTTGCTTATGTTGTGGCACATGCACTAAAAAACACTGAGGTTTGTGCATATGACGCAAAAGAAATAATCAAGCTTGCCTATCCTCATGACAACAATACTTTAGCTTTATTGACTGAGTCTGAGATGCTTGGCGCACAAGTGTTTGATGTTCATGTATGTGAAAACATGCTCAATTCGTCGGTTATTTTTAAAACACAGGAAGACTTCTTCTCGTTGCTTAACACAAATTACTCTACCGACGATAATCTAGAAAAAAGAGCTCAAGAATTTGCGTTTCTTTCTTTAGTTTCTGCAAAGAGACAAGACGAATCTTTGTTGCAATGTGGAGTGGATGTTAAAAATCTTTTCTATGAAACAGAAAAGCCTCTAACGTGCGTTCTTTCTTTAATTGAGAGAAATGGTTGTCGTCTTGATGACGACATCTTAGTTTCACTTAACGACTACTGTGAGCATGAGCTCGATCAAATTAGGACGAAAATTTTTGAATTGGCAGGTCACGAATTCAGCATAGAGTCGCCAGCTCAGCTCTCTGTCGTCTTGTTTGCAGAGATGGGCATTAAACCTTTAAAGAAAACAAAGAGTGGCTTTTCGACAGATGCCAAGGTCTTGCAGGAACTTTCCGCTGAACATGAGATTTGTACGCACGTAATCAAATATCGAGAGCTTGCGAAATTAAAGTCAACCTACATTGATGCTCTTCCGAAAATTCGATTGAAAGATGCTCTTGTGCACACTGATTTTAATCAAGCAGCAACTGCAACTGGTCGATTGAGTTCAAGTGATCCAAATTTGCAAAATATTCCTGTTAGAACTGAGCTTGGCAGGAAAATTAGAGAAGCTTTTTTGCCACTTAATGATGATGACTATTTCTTAAGTGCCGACTATTCTCAAATTGAGCTTCGACTTTTGGCACATCTTTCTGGAGATGAACACTTGATTGCTGCGTTTAACTCAGGACGAGATTTTCACACTCAAACTGCGGCGAGAATTTTTGGTGTTGATGAAAGCGATGTCACACAGACGATGAGGTCTTCGGCAAAGGCCGTAAACTTTGGAATAATTTATGGCCAGCAGGCTTTTACGCTCGGAAAACAATTAGGCATCTCTTTTGGAGAAGCAAAAGATATTATCGACAGATATTATTTTTCTTACCCTCAGGTCAGGGTGTTTTTGGATGACACAGTGAAAAGTGCGAGTGAAGTTGGATATGCGCAAACTATGTTTGGGCGCAGACGAGTTATTCCAGAGCTTTCTTCTTCGAACAGAATGACGCAGGCTTTTGGTCAGCGAACAGCCATGAATCATCCTATGCAGGGAAGTGCTGCAGACATCATCAAAAAAGCAATGGTGAAACTGCAATCAGCGCTAATTGGTCGTGGACTAAAATCAAAAATTCTAATTCAAGTGCACGACGAACTCGACCTGAGTGTTCCGCCCGACGAACTAGAAACAGTAAAAGCGCTTGTGAAAGATGTCATGGAAAATGTGACACAATTGAAAGTCCCGCTAATTTCAGATGTGTCGTGTGGGAAAAACTGGTCGGAAGCACATTAATTTTTTCTTGACTTAAAGACTGACACGTGTATAATAGTCAATCGTGTCTATTAACGAATATGGGAGTTAAACTAATGTATGCAATCGTAAATACAGGCTCTAAACAATACAGAGTTAGCGAAGGCGACTTCATCAACATTGAAAAGATTGCAGGAGAAGCTGGCGACAAAGTTGAGTTAGATACAATTTTTGTTTCAGATAATGGAAAAATTGTTTCTGATCCAGCAAAAGCTGCTGCAACGAAGGTAGTTGCTGAAATTGTTGAGCAATTTAAAGACAAAAAAGTAATCGTCTTCAAATTTAAGAAGCGCAAGAATTATCAGCGCAAAGTTGGTCACAGACAACAATTAACACGTGTCAAAATTGTTTCAATTGGCGCATAGGTTATTTTGTTCTGCAAAAAAGCAAGTTAGATAATTCATTCGTAAGGAGATATTGATATGGCACACAAGAAAGGACAGGGCTCGATTCGCAACGGTCGCGATTCTAGAGCTCAAAGACTTGGATGCAAAATGTTCGGTGGCCAAGAAGTTAAAACTGGCATGATTATTGTCCGTCAACGTGGAACAAAATTTCATCCAGGCAACAATGTTGGAAGAGGTAAAGACGACACCCTCTTCGCATTGTGCGATGGCACTATTCAATACACTAAGGGCGATAAACGAAAAGTGCACGTCATTCCTGCTGCTTAGTTTGACTCGACAGATATGTTAATATTAGCCCTGTTACGCAGGGCTTTTTGTTTTTTAAGGAACAAATTTGTTTATAGATAAAGTACACATATTTGCAAAAGGTGGCGATGGTGGAAGCGGATGTGTTTCGTTTCGCCGTGAGGCTCATGTTCCAAAAGGTGGCCCTGATGGAGGAGACGGTGGCGATGGCGGAAACGTTGTTTTAGTTGCTGATTCGTCAATTTCTTCTTTGATTGAATTCCGTTTTTCTCATCATTTCAAGGCCGACAGAGGAATGCATGGGCAGGGTTCAAAAAAATCAGGAAGGTCTGGAGATGACGTTGTCTTAAGAGTGCCAGTCGGAACGGTTGTTAGGTTTTACAATTCTGAAATGGGAATTGCTGGAGATGACATCGCTGATTTGTCGGTTGAAGGGCAAAAGTGCTTGATAGCCAGAGGTGGCAGAGGGGGTTTGGGAAACACCCATTTTGTTACACCGACTCATCGTGCGCCAGCTTTTGCTGAATTGGGTGAACCAGGTCAAGAAACAGAAGTCGAGCTTGAGTTAAAGTTAATTGCAGATTGTGCACTTGTCGGCATGCCTAGCGTTGGGAAGTCTTCTTTGATTTCTGTTATGAGCAAAGCGAAGCCAAAAATTGCCGATTATCCTTTCACTACATTAGTCCCAAATTTGGGTGTTGCTACATATAACGACAAAGCTTTTGTTGTGGCAGACATTCCAGGATTGATTGAAGGCGCAAGTGAAGGTAAAGGTTTAGGGCACGAGTTTTTGCGTCACATTGAACGTGCTAGCACCATTGTCCACGTTGTCGACATCACTGGTGGACTTGAACAGCGTGATCCAATTGATGACTATGAAATCATTTCAAAAGAGCTTAAAGATTATTCATTAGAACTTGCACACAAGCCGCGTTTGATTGTTGCTAATAAAGTTGATGTCGCAGATTATGATGAAATCGCCCGTGAAAATTTAGTGCGTCTTCAAAACCGAGTCAAACAAGACTTCGACGAAGTTTTGGATAACGAGGGAAATAGAATTTATCAATCAGACAAAGTGATTCTTGTTAGTGCTGTGACAACTCAAGGCATTGACCAACTAAAAGCTCAAATTCTCACAGTTGTAGAAAACAATCGTCATGCTTTGGAAGTTGAAGCTCAGCAAAATGAGAGCTATGACAGCGTTTATGAATATGTGCCAACTTCTGCTGGTGGAACTTCTATTGAGAGAGAAGATGATGCTTGGCGTGTCGGTGGTGACGCAATTGTTAGGGCAGTCATCCAAACTGATTGGGACAACGAAGAAGCAGTTGATCACTTCCAAAAGCGATTTAAAAAAATGGGAATTGAAGACAAGCTTTTTGCCGCTGGAGCCAAAAATGGCGACGAAGTGAGAATCGCCGATGTTTCTTTTGATCTTTATTCAACAAGACAAGTTGGAAAGCTAAACGTTGGGATTTTTGGCGGCTCTTTTGATCCTGTGCACCTAGGCCACATGGCTTGCGCTGAATTTGCAAAAGAAGCTGCGCGTTTAGATAGGGTCATATTTGTTCCAACACACATTTCCCCTTTTAAAGCCGAAGAAGTTGACGACATTATGTTTAGTGACGATGAACGATTTGAGCTTTTGCAGGCTGCTTTGTGTGAATCAGACAGTTTTGAAGTAAGTGACTATGAAATCGAGAAGCAAGGAATTTCCTACACTTGTGACACTCTTCATTTCTTTACAAAGTTCTATCGTGATGAGGGAATTGATGCAAGTTTAACGCTCATTATTGGGTCTGACTTGGCAAATGAGCTTGATAGATGGAAAAATGCCAGTAGGATTGCCCAAATGGCAAATATAGTTTGCATTATGCGTCCTGGCTACAATGAGAAAATGCTTCCGGAGAAAGTTAGAGAGCTTGGATTTAAAGTTAACTTCATTAAAAGCCCTAATGTTGATGTTTCTTCGACACAAATCAGAGAGATGCTAAAAGCAGGCGAAGACGTCACAGGTCTTGTTCCAGATGAAACGCTTAAGTTGATTAAAGATTTCATGTCAAAAAGAAACAACTAGTAAAACGATAAACAAAACATGATTGATTACCTGTCTAAAGATTTTTATGAAAAAATGAAGCAAGATGTAGAGCAACGTGTTTCAAAGAAAAGATATAACCACATTTTAAGTGTTGCCAAAACTTGCGAATTGGTCGCCGTGACCTATGGTCTTGATGTTAGAAAGGCATCTCTTGCAGGAATATTGCATGATTGGGACAAGGGACTCACTCCACAGCAGGAAATTGAGAAGGCCTATGAATATGGACTTGATAAAGAAATTGATGAGTGGACAATCAATAACTTGCCGCACTTGCTTCATGGACCAACTGCAGCTGCTGATTTTCTCAAGAATTATAAAGGTTTTCCCCAAGACGTTGCCCATGCTATTTATGTGCACACAACAGGTTGTGTAGACATGAGCGACCTTGATATTTGTTTGTATGTTTCTGATGCAATAGAGCCTAATCGAAAATATGACGAATTGGGACAACTGCGAGCTATGGTCGGGAAGGCTACGCTTGAAGAATTGTTTGAATCGGTGTTTTGCTTATGGACTGCAAAGCTCATTTTAAATAGAAGATATGTTGAGCCAAACACTTTAAAGGTTTACAACTCTCTTGTAATGAAAAAGCAAAAATAGTTCTCATTTTTTGACAATTATTCACCCATTATTTAGTAAATTTTTCACCAATAATTAAAAAAACAAGGCTTTTAGCTTGTGGTTTATTGCTTTTGTGCTGCATGTTATCTTCTTTTGACAAAATCGTTAATTAGCGCAATTATCTTCTTCCTTAAAAAACTGATTGAAGGGTGGTAGGTATGTCAGTTTTTGTCGAGAGATGCGTTTTAGAAGTCTGTAGTCTTCCAAAAATTGATGACAGTCTAATCGAGAGAAGCACTTTATTGAGCAAGCTTGTGCAAGAGCGCCGAAGACCTCGCTTGCTCGTTGCTCCTTCTGGTTATGGCAAAACTACTGTTTGCTCGCAGTATGTAAAAATGATGTTTTCAGATTCAATCGTGTTTTGGTGTGATTGCTCTTCTCCTTGCTTTTTTCGTGATTTGCAAAATTCAGAAATGCTTAATCACTTCAGCAATCAAGCTAATGGCGCTGCGATTTGCGTTTTTGATAACGTACCAAAGCTTGTTGGAGAGGATTTGTGTGAGTTTGAACAAATCGTGGAAACAATCAGTGAGTCTAGCGTTGAAATCTTGATTACCACTGCTCCCGAGGCAAACCCTTCTTTTCTTAAGCAGTTGAGTTTAGCTGTTTTGCGTCCAGAGGAATTCGTGTTTCAAGACAGAGAAGATGCTGAAGACAAAGGTGTTCCAATTCTTTGTTACTCTAATAATCATTTTGAAAAATTCTTTAATTCGATTAGAGACTATGGCTTAAGGCGCTCTGAACTGCTTGTCTATTTCAGCATTCTTGCATTGCAGGTAGGAAATGTTAAAGATATAGAGGGATTGTCGACTGCTAAAAATGTTGCAAGCATCTTTAACAAATTTTCACTATTCTATCCACATCTTGGAATTGATTGCAAAAAAGGAGCTTTCAGCTCTTGCAAAATTGATGCATCACTCATGAAACAGGGTCTAAATTATGCAATGAGCGAAATTGTTAGGTCAAGTGTGTTTTCAGATGAAACAGAATTTTTGTTTGGACTGGCTGGTATTCTTGTTGAAAGAAAACAATATTTGAGGGCCTATGAGTTAGTTTCTGCTTTTTGTAAAGTCAATGATGTCGTTAGATGGGCAATAAATAATGGCATTACTTTAATTGACGCTGGCCAAATTGGTCTTTTTGTAAAAGCAACATGCATAACTCCTCAACAGCTAAAGGAATTACGTGACGAGGTCAACACAATCAACTTAGTTGCAAATTATGCTACTTCTAACCAGGTGGGCACAGAAGAGTTTAATTTAAAACTATTTAGGTCACATAATTCTCTACCTTCTCAGCGCCTTTTGGCAAGTTTGCTTTCTATTGCATCATGTGGAGTTGAAGATAGATATGAATATGCAAAGCAAGCGCTAGAGTGCACAGGTCTTTATGAAGCTCAAATTTTGAGCGAAGATGTTTTTTCTGGTTGTCGAATCAAGGGTGAGTCGCTGCTCTTGCTTAATGACATATTGTTAACCTATGTTGATAACCGCTACCGAGGTTTTGTCGTTCTGTTAGACGAGATCAACGTTTACACTTCATCACGACTAGACGATTCAAATCTGTGTGCTCTATTAATTTGTTCAAGACTAGTTATTAGCGATTTTTTGTTCTTTTTAAACGGAGCAGACGATTTAGAAGTTTGTTATAAGAGACTGTTTGGTAATGTCGAAGACCTAAACTTTGTTCGTGATTTGTTTGAGTGTTTGATTGAGTTTGTCATCAACGAAGCCAATGTTGCAGGTGTCGAAGATAAGTTTTATTTTGAGCTTGTAGACGCAGTTCGCGAGGTAATCAGATATTGTGACCACCTAAATGATAAAGCTTTGAAAAAAATTGATAAATCAGCAAAATCTATTATTGAAGAAATGCATTCTGCTCGAGCAAAAGATGCAATTGCCTGCTGTTCGACCTTAGCTTTAAATCAAAAGAAACCTTCTGTTGTAAAGCCAGTTGAGTCTCGTTGTGAAAAGCCTTCCTACAAATTGCGTCTCACATTTTTTGGTTGCGCACAAATAGAGTTAAATGGCCACTATTTTGAAAGCGACATTTTAAGGAAGAAAAACCCCTGCTACATGTTGTTTTGGCTTTCCAAAAACCTAGGTAGAGAACTTGGACGCGATGAACTTGTTGAAAAGATATGGGAAGACGCGCCCAGCATCGAGTGCAAACACAGAAACTTTTATTCCACGCTATCTCACTTAAAGAAAGAACTAAATTTCAAATCTGGTTTCGACTTTATAAAGAAAAGCTCTGTTGGATATTACCTTGATGCAAAACATCGTGAAAGTGATTTACTAGAGTTCGATTCTTTTTGTAATAAGCTATGCTTCGAGCCGGAAGTTCTGCTTCGTGACATGGATAAGCTTTCAGCTGATGTAGCACGTTTCTCGCGTCCTCTCATCCCTATGATTCGCAATAAAATCAATTTGCCTGAGCTTAGATATGCCTATGAGCAGCAACTAATCGATTCTTTGATATTAGCTGCTGTTAACTTCATGCAAAAAGAAGAATATCGAAATGCTCTATGGTTTGCAAAACAGGCAAAAGAAATTGACAGAAACAGAGAAGATGCCTACGAATTGATTATGAAAGCCCAAAGTGCACTTCATCTTCGATCTTCTGCATTTTCGACCTATTTTGAATGTCGTGATGCATTAGATGTTTCCTATGGAATCAAACCATCTGATGGGTTGCAGTCAATCTACAAGTCGCTGTTGACCTAGGCTAACCGCTCACACCTTCATAAATGCGTAGCTCACCATTTGGGCTTTTACCCCTAAAAGCTAGTGTAGTAAAATTTATTGTTTGTATGACTCAATTGTTTCTTTAAAAACTGAGGTGGAATTTAGATGAGTTTGTTGTCTAAGTTGTTTTCTGCAGGTGAAGGAAAACAGCTAAAAAAATATCAGGGAAAAGTCAATCGAATCAACGAGCTGGAAAGTTCAATTGTTGCACTAACAGATGCGGAGCTTGCGCAAAAAACTGTGGAATTCAAAAAGAGATTTGCAGATGGTGAGACCCTAGACGATTTGTTGTGTGAGGCATTTGCAACAGTTCGCGAGGCTTCAAAGCGAACCATTGGGCTTCGACATTTTGATGTTCAGTTGATTGGTGGAATGTCTTTGCATGCTGGCGAAATCGCCGAAATGAAAACTGGTGAAGGCAAGACTCTCGTGTCAACACTTGCCGGTTACTTAAATGCGATACCTGGTAACAATGTTCACATCGTTACCGTTAATGATTACCTTGCAAAGCGCGACAGCGAATGGATGGGAAAAGTTTATGAGCTTTTGGGAATGAGGGTTGGACTCATCCAAAATGGAATGAATCAAAAAACAAAAATTCCTGCATATAAAGCCGATGTAACATATGGGACCAACTCTGAGTTTGGTTTTGACTATTTGAGAGACAACATGGTTACACGGCCAGAGCTTCGAGTTCAGCGTGGCCATTCTTTCTGCGTGGTTGACGAAGTTGACTCCATTCTCATCGACGAGGCAAGAACTCCTCTCATCATTTCAGGTCCAGGCATGCATGCAGCGGAGACCTATCGCAAGTTTGCTTCAGTTATGCCAAATCTCGAAAGAGATGTTGATTTTGAGATGGATGAGGCAAAGAAGACGATTGCGACTACCGAAGTTGGTCTTGCAAAGGTAGAAAACATGCTTGGGGTCGATGATATTTATTCTGACACGACAGGTGTGCTTGCTAATCACTTGCAACAAGCTCTTAAAGCGCAATTTTTATTCAAGCGCGATGTTGATTATGTCGTTGTTGATGGCCAGGTTAAAATTGTCGATGAATTTACTGGCCGCATTATGGAGGGTAGGCGCTATTCTGAAGGCCTTCACCAGGCAATTGAGGCAAAGGAACACGTTAAGGTTCTTGATGAAAACCAAACACTTGCTACAATTACGCTTCAGAACTACTTTAGACTTTATGACAAGTTGTCAGGCATGACTGGCACGGCTATGACTGAAGATGCTGAGTTCAGACAAATTTATAAACTTCCAGTGTTTTCCATTCCGCCTAACAAGCCTGTTATTCGTGATGACAGAAACGATTTGATTTATAAAACAGTAGATGCGAAGTTTAATGCCGTTGCAAATGACATTGCTGAGCGTCATGCAAATGGTCAGCCTTGCTTGATTGGCACTGTGTCAATTGAAACGAGTGAGAAGCTCTCGCGCTTGCTTGATAAGCGCGGAATTAAACATGAAACCCTCAATGCTAAAAACCACGAGCGTGAAGCTCACATCATTGCACAAGCTGGACGCGTCGGTGCTGTCACTATTGCTACCAACATGGCTGGTCGTGGAACTGACATCATTTTAGGTGGTAATCCTGATGTATTAGCACAAGACATTATTCGGCTTGATGGCTTTGATCCTGATGCTCCTGAATTTGACGAAGATGGCAATAAAAACGACTTGTTTGCATCTCAGGATGAAAGAGATAAAGCTTTTAAATTAGCTAAAAAAACCTGCGATAAAGAGCAAAAAGAAGTGCTCGAGGCAGGTGGTTTGTGTGTTATTGGCACTGAGAGACATGAATCTCGAAGAATCGACAATCAGCTTCGTGGCCGTTCTGGTCGTCAGGGGGATCCTGGTACAACGCAATTTTACTTATCTCTTCAAGATGACTTAATGCGTCTTTTTGGTGGGAACAGAATGGATTCCATTTCTCGCATGATGGAAAAAACTGGAATGGAAGACGACATGCCAATTCAGGCATCCATGGTTTCAAAAGCCATTGAGTCGGCACAGCGTCAAGTTGAAACAATGCATTTTGCTGCTAGAAAAAATGTTCTCGAATATGACGACGTCATGAACTTGCAAAGAAAAGCAATTTATGAAGAAAGAAATGCAATTCTAGATGGCAAGGATGTTTCAGAGAAACTTCCTGAAATCATTGACGATGCTGTTACTGCGCATGTTGAAGAGTGCCTAGTCGGAGACGATTCTCGCGAGTGGGATGTGCATGCACTAGAACTTTGGGTACAAGACCAAACTGGTCGTGATGATTGGTCGGTTGAAGAGATTGATCATGACGATGACCCAGAAGTTGTTGCAGATTCTTTGAATGATTATTTCTCTTCGATTCTCGATGAAAAGAAAAATGTGCTTGGAGAAGATGGGATTAAGCACCTCTCAAGCCAGGTTATGCTTAGAATGATTGACGTTCGCTGGATGCAGCACCTCTCTGACATGGATTATCTGAAGACAGGCATTGGTCTTCGTGCAATTGGACAAAGAGATCCTTTGGTTGAGTACAAAAATGAAGCGTATAACGCTTTTGAGAATATGACAGCGACAATGTATGACGACTATCTAAAGACTCTGTTGCGCATTCAAATTGCAGTCGCTCCGAAGCCAGAAGATGATGTTGTAGAGGAAAGAGAGATGTCCTATTCGTCTCCTGAGGAGTCGTTAAATGAGCCGGGTTTGCGAAGCGCTAACGCAGAGGCTCAAATGCGAACTCAGGGTGCTGGGGCTCCTCCTCGTCCCCAGACAGGCAAAGTTGAAACATATGTAAAAGACAAGGATGATATTTTTGCTAATGTGGGCAGAAATGATCCTTGCCCTTGTGGTAGTGGAAAAAAGTTTAAAAAGTGTCATGGCGCCTAGAGATATTACCGGAATAAAAAAGAGACTAGATGAAGTTCGTGCTAGCTCACACATTAACGATTTGTTTGGGCGACGGATTGAACTTGACAATGAGTTTAAAAAACCTGATGTGTGGGATGACGCACAACGTGCAAGCAGGCTTTCAAAAGAGATAGCTGATGTACAGAGCACAATCGACTCCTATGCAAGTGCGTGTAAGCTCTATGATGATGTTGTCTGTGCTCATGACTTAGCGCTTGAGGATCCAGCCTGTGAGCCGCTTTTAGATAGTTTGGCTGAAAGACTTGATGAAGAGCTAACACAGCTAGAGCTCGAATCGTGGTTTTCAGGGAAGTTCGACAAGGAAGATGCAATATTAACTATTAATCCTGGTCAAGGTGGTCTTGAGGCCCAAGACTGGACCGAGATGCTTTATAAAATGTATGCTCATTATTGCGAAAACAAGGGTTGGAAATATAGAGTTCTCGACATCGTTAAGGGCGAGCGAATTGGACTTGACCGTGTGACAATGCAAATTTCTGGGCATAATGCATATGGAATGTTACGAAGCGAGATTGGTGTTCACCGTCTTGTGCGAATTTCTCCAACAGACATAAAAAAGAGAAGGCACACCACGTTTGCTAGTGTAGAGGTTTTGCCAGTTTTGCCTGATGACATTGAAGTTGATCTTGACATGAATGATGTTAGAGTTGATGTTTATCGGTCAAGTGGGCCTGGTGGACAATGTGTTAACACTACAGACTCCGCTGTTCGTTTAACTCACATTCCAACTGGTATAGTTGTTACGTGCCAAAACGAAAAAAGCCAGCTTTTGAACAAAGAGGCTGCACTGAGCGTTCTGAAATCAAAGCTCTATGAAATTGAAGAATTAAGGCGGCGTGAAGAGATCGATGAATTGCGTGGAGAAAAACAGGATTCATCATTTGGTTCTCAAATTAGAAACTATGTGCTGTATCCTTTTCAGCTAGTCAAAGACACTAGAACTAACATTGAAACTTCCAACACAACTGCAGTTCTTAACGGCGATATTGATGATTTTGTTATCGGTTATCATAAATACATTGCTTCGCTTTAATGGGAGCTTTTAACTATTTAAATAATTTTTTTTGAGGAAATCAAACTTGAACACTACAACAGAAGAATTGCAGGCCATTGCAAGAGAGTGCCGTCGTGACATTGTAAAGATGATTCACAACGCTAAAAGTGGTCATCCTGGCGGAAGCCTTTCGTGCATCGATATACTCGTTACGCTCTATTTTGGTGGAGTTTTAATACACGACCCAAATGATGCAAAAAGCGATGAGCGCGATCGTTTCATTCTTGCGAAGGGGCATGCAGCACCTGCTCTTTATGCAGTTTTGGCCAATGCTGGCTATATTGATAAAGCATCTCTTCCGACACTTCGAAAATATAAATCTATTTTGCAAGGACATCCTGACAGATTAAAGTGCCCTGGCGTTGAGGTTTCAACGGGATCTCTTGGGCAAGGCCTATCAATCGCTTGCGGTGAGGCTTTGGGTCTAGAACTTAAAGGCAATGACAAAAATTCTGTCTTTGCTCTTCTTGGCGATGGTGAGTGTCAAGAAGGTCAAGTTTGGGAAGCCTTCATGTTTGCTTCTCAATATGGTCTCGATAACCTTGTTGCAATAATTGACAGAAACAACCTCCAAATCGATGGAAATGTAAATGACGTCATGAGTCTTGGCGACTTGAGTGCAAAAGCATCTGCTTTTGGCTGGGATGTTGTTAGCGTCGATGGCCACAAAATTGATGAGCTCAAAGAAGTGTTGCTAGATGCTAAAGAGAAACGCGAAGGCAAACCGAAGTGCATCATCGCGAATACAATTAAAGGCAAAGGTGTTTCTTTTATGGAGAACCAAGCTGGCTGGCATGGCAAAGCCCCAAACGACGAAGAACTTGAAATTGCTCTTAATGAACTTGCATAAAGGTAAAGTGAAACACATGACCAATAATTACTTAAACCCAAAACCTTCTAAGAAAAGAGCCACTCGTGAAGCATTTGGAGAAACTCTCCTTGAATTGCTTGAACAGGGCGAAAACATCGTTGCAGTAGATGCCGATTTAACTGGCTCTACAACTTTAAAAAAGCTAAAAGCAAATCACGCCGACAGGCTAATTAATGTTGGCATCGCGGAACAGAACATGATTGATGTTGCCGCTGGTTTGTCACTCACAGGTGCTGTGGCTTTTACTGGATCATTTGCTGTATTTGGAACTGGTCGTTGCTATGACCAAATCAGAAATACTGTTTGTTATTCTGACCTCAATGTTAAAGTTTGCCCGACTCATGCAGGCATTTCAGTTGGGCCTGATGGAGGGTCTCACCAGATGCTTGAGGACATTGCACTAATGCAAGTTTTGCCTAGGATGAAAGTGGTTGTTCCATCTGATTTCAATTCTTGCAAGACAGCTTTAAAACTCGTCGAAAAAACTGAAGGGCCCGCCTATGTTCGCATGGGACGTGCTAAAGTTCCTCAGGTTTATTCGGAAGATGTTGATCTCAGGCTTGGTGGGTCTCATTTAATTAAAGAGGGCACAGACGTTTCTATTTTTGCAAACGGAGTCGAGGTTAACGAAGCTATTTTGGCAGCTGAAGAGCTTGATCGGTCTGGCATTAGTGCTGAAGTCATCGACCTCTACAGTGTAAAACCACTTGATGTAGACGCAGTTGTTAACAGTGCTAAAAAAACTGGCAGGGTTGTAGTGTGTGAAGAACATTCAATTTTTGGCGGACTTTGCTCAGTTGTTTCACAAACTCTTGCGCATGCTTGCCCATGCAAATGCAATTTTGTTGCAGTAAAGGACCATTTTGGGACGAGTGCAGAATTTGATGAGTTGCTGGAAGCGTTTGGGCTAAACTCTTCTGCAATTGTAGAAGCTGCTTGCGCACTCATGTAAATAATCTCTATGGTTTATTGCGAACTATATTTGTTAGCTTTATAATTTATGTTTCCAAGGTGTTATCAGATAATTTAGAAATGGAGCTAAAACGTGGCATTAGAAGGTAACCCAAGGCGCTCTCGTCATGCAAGACATGGTGCCGACACCGCCGATTCTGCGGTTGCATCTAACCCAAGAACAACAAGACCCGGGTCAGCTAGGCAGCAGGTTGCCGACCGTCCAAGTGCGACACAGCAACTTGACATTTCTCTTCCTCAAGTTGAGACAGGGGAACAAACAGAGGCAGTTGGCAAGCCTGTCATTACTTTTGAGCATGTGACACACATTTATCCAGCTCTACCTAACAAACCAGCTTTGTCTGACATTTCATTGAAGATTTTTGCGGGCGAGTTTTTGTTTTTGGTAGGTCATTCAGGATCTGGTAAATCAACTTTTATAAAACTGATAACTCGAGAGCTTCGTGCAACTCAAGGTAAAATTACCATTGCTAATGAAGACCTATCTTCTATGAGAAACTGGCGTGTCCCATATCTCAGAAGAAACATAGGATGTGTTTTCCAAGACTTTAAACTTCTTCCAAACAAAACCGTTTTTGAGAACGTTGCATTTGCGCTTGAGGCTATTGGTAAATCTCGTCATGTTGTAAAAACGCAAGTTCCTGAAGTTTTGAGACTTGTTGGTCTGCAAGAAAAAATGAACAAAAAGCCAGATCAACTTTCTGGCGGTGAACAGCAAAGGGTGAGCATCGCTCGAGCAATCGTCAATCGCCCGCCGCTTTTGATTTGCGATGAGCCAACAGGAAATCTCGATCCACAAACTTCCCGCGGTATTATGGACCTTCTCGAAAGAATTAACAGAACAGGAACCACAGTTTTGGTGGCAACGCATGATCGTGAGATGGTCGACAACATGCGTCGTCGTGTTATTGCTCTTGATAGAGGCAAATTGACACGCGACCAAGACAGAGGAGTGTATGGTTTCGATGACTAATATTGCAAGATTTTTCCGCGAAGCCATTCAGGGCTTCACCCGCAACGCTTCAACTGCGGTTGGTTCGATTATCACGATCTTTTTGTCGTTGTTGATAATCGGCATTTTTATTGCAGCAGGATCAATGCTTGATTCGTTAATGTCTTCTGTTGAAGATGAAGTTTCAATTACTTGCTATATCAAAGATGATGCCAGTGAGGCCGACTACACCGCAATGATGCAAAAGATTCAAAAGTTTGATAGCGTCAAAAGTGTCAGTTTTACTACTAAAGAGCAGGCAATGGAAAACTTTAAGAAAACGAATTCTTCAAACCCTGATATCATCGAGGGTCTTGATGGAAGCAACCCACTTCCTGCCTCTATTAATGTTGAGCTCGTAGATTCCCAGAACGTGGCTCTTGTAGCGAAGCAAATTGCTAATGATTCTGATTTTAAAAAGATTTGCGACAACGAAAAGGATTCGAGTGAATCGGTTAAATATGGGCAAGGAACTGTTGAGCGTTTGTTCCAGATAACTAATTACGTTAGAATTGCAGGCATTGCTATAATCTTGGTGCTTGTTTTTATCGCTCTCATTTTCATCAACAACACAATTCGTCTGGCAATTCTTGCGAGAAGAAAAGAGATTGCTATTATGAGGTTGGTTGGTGCGTCAAATGGCTACATTCGAGGGCCATTTTTGATGGAGGGCGCGTTGCATGCTCTCATAGGTTCTGCGCTTGCTATTTTGTGTATTGAGCTGCTGCGTCGTTTTGCGATTCCTCAGTTGCAGAACATGATTAAGTTTCTGAACTTTAATGTTGACGGCTCGGTTTATACATTGATTTATATTTCGCTTGTAGCATTTGGTCTAATTATCGGTATCATAGGTTCATTGCTGGCGATGAGGAGATACCTAAAGGTTTAACTAATGGACACAGCTTCAAAAAACGAAAAATCGAAGCTATCAAAACTATTAAAAGAAAAGGCAAGGACGAGACGAATTGTTGTCGTCCTTGCTTGTTTTGTAGGCTTCTGCATTGCTTTTTTCCTTGGATTTGCTTTCAGATCACAAGTTTCTTTGATGGAGTCTATTGGAGTGCCAATTGGCGAGGAATCAACTCTAAATAGATTCCAAAGTAAAGCCAACTCTGATGTTGGAAACAATAAATCGATGAAGTCTGTTTACAATTCGCTTTCCAAAAGAGTCGATGAAGTTGAAGATTTGTTGTCTCAGAACAGCTTTGATTCGATAGATATTGAGCAATCAACGACCGATGCGATAACTGCGATGCTGAAAAGCACTGGCGACAGTTTTGCTAAATATTACTCAGCTGCTGAATATTCAAAAATTGTTACAGAATCAAAAGCTAATCCATATGCTGGAGTTGGAGTGACCTTTAATGAAACAAGCGGACGCGTTTATGTAGCTGATGTTTTTGATGGTTCTGAAGCTGAACTCAAAGGCGTCAAAGCCGGTGACTATATTAAAAGCATAAATGGTGAAAACCAGGTTGGCAAAAGTGCCGTTGAGGTTCGCAATTTAATTGCTAACAAAATTAACGAAAGTTTAATGATTAACCTCGTTCATCCCTTGTCGAAATATGGCGAGAGTGGAGATGAATATTCTGTTTCCCTAACATGTGCCAGCTTGAATGTCCCAAATGTTACATCTGAGATATCAGACGGCCTTGCCTACATTAACATTCATCAGTTTAACGAGGACACCGCTAGCATTTTGTCTGCATTAGTTAAGCAACTAGACAGCGAGGACATAAAGGCTTTTGTTATCGACGTTAGAAACAATCCGGGTGGTTATATGAGTGGAGCACTTGACTCTGCATCCTATTTTCTAAAAACTGGCACACTTGTCACAATAGAGTCGGCTGATGGCAATCAAGATAGAACAACAGAAGGCGAAACCATAACAAAAAAGCCTGTTGTGCTTTTGACAAACTCTAACACCGCCGCTGCCGCAGAAGTTTTTGTTGCAGCTTTGCATGACAACAATAGAGCAAGTGTTGTGGGTGAAAAAACTGCTGGAAAGGGAATTTTTGCAGCCACACGTGAGCTTTCATTTGGGGGAGCAGTTCGATATACAGCAGCTAAATATATAACTCCTAATGGAAACTCAATCCAGGATCATGGAATTGACCCTGACATTGATGTTGCTGGCGTTGATGACTATGATTTCGAAACTGAGCCATTAAGAAGCGCAATTGACAGTGCAATTAGCATATCATCTCGTTAGGCAGGGCCATAGTCAAAGTTTTTTTCTTATAAAAATTTGGGAACTTTGTTGTAAAATAAATCTTCGCGTGTGAAGCGCCATAAATAAACATAAACATTTTAGTTATTAACATAGTACAAGGAGACAGACATGGCAGTACCAAAGCAACGAACTGGAAGAATGAGCACTCATCATCGTCGTAGCGCAAATGACAGAGTTGATGCGCCAGCAAAATGCACATGCCCAAAGTGTGGACATGCAAAACTTCCACATCATGTCTGCCCTAACTGCGGCACATACAAAGATCGCGAAGTAATCGTAACTGAATAGTTTGCGACGTTAAGCTTTTAATAAACTGTTAGTAGGGGCCGCATGGATTTAAAGTTCATGCGGTTTTTTAGTTAATATGGATAATTCAAAAACAGTAAAAATTGCACTCGATGTCTTTGGTGGGGATAACGCTCCTGACGTGTGTATACAGGGGGCTTTTCAAGCGCTATCTGAAGATAAAAACATTATTCTTTATGCAGTGGGGGAAGAAACTGTCGTAAACGAAATGGCAAAAGCAAACGACCGCATTGTTCCAGTTGTTGCTAACGAGGTAATTGGAATGGCGGAGCACCCCGTAGATGCAATAAGAAGAAAGAAAAACGCATCAATTCCTGTCGCTGCTAGATTAGTGCGTGATGAAGTGGTTGACGGTTTTTTCTCAGCTGGTTCCACAGGAGCAATGCTTAGCGCTGCCACTTTGATTACAGGAAGAATAAGAGGAGTTAAACGACCTGCTATAGGCTCTGTTTTGCCTGGTTTTAACAAGCCTACATTGTTGATGGATGTCGGTGCTAATGCTGATTGCAAGCCAGAATTTCTTTTTCAATTTGCAAAAATCGGAACTGTGTATATGCGTTCAGTTTATGGGGTTGAAAACCCAAGGGTTGGACTTTTAAACATAGGTGAAGAAGATGAAAAAGGCAGCGCATTTGCGATTGAAACGAATAAGTTGCTAAAGAAAAAACTTGATAATTTTTATGGAAATTGCGAAGGACGCGACCTTTTGCTTTCCGACTTGGACGTTGTAGTTTGCGATGGCTTTACAGGCAATGTGGCTCTAAAAACTGTTGAGGGCACAGGAAAACTTATGTTCAAGCTCTTAAAGGAAGCTTTGATGAGTGGACCAAAGGAAAAACTGTCTGCCGTTTTGCTTGGGTCTAAACTAAAGGAGCTCAAGATTAAAATTGACCCAGATGAACAGGGCGGCTCACCTTTACTTGGAACGAAAGGTGTCTTTGTCATAGGACATGGTTCTTCTAGTGCAAAAGGCATAAAGAATGGGATTCTTGAAGCAGCAAAAACTGTCCGTTGTGATCTGTCAAAAGCCATTGAGGACGCGATAAAATAGACGTTATAGATTAGCGTTATTTAAAGAATTGAATCAAATGAGTTTAAGCGCAGAACAAGAACAAAAAATCAATCTCGTCCAAGAAATTATTGACTATCATTTCAATGATCAGGACTTAATCTTGAGCGCGATTACGCATCCAAGCGCCATAGAAGGCAAGCCTGTAAAATATTCCTATGAACGTCTTGAGTTTTTAGGCGATGCTGTCCTTGGGGCAATCGTGGTTCATCAAGCCTACATGTCATTCCCTGAAATGGATGAAGGTGGTCTCACGCGAATTAAAGTGTCGCTTGTTAGCGGGTCTACTCTTTCTGATTTGTCCGACAGCCTTGGATTTAAAAATGTAATAGTTTTTGGCTCCTCTGAAACTGGGACGGGCAAGCGTGGAATGCATTCTGCTCTGGAAAATGTCTATGAGGCAGTTGTCGGAGCGCTTTTTCTGGATGGGGGAATGCAAGCTGCACAAAAGTTTGTGTTGGACACTTTAATCCCAAAAATGGATGCACACATGGCTGACAAGCCTGAAAATCCTAAGAGTATGCTTCAGGAAAAAATGCAAGCTCATGGTGTTACTCCAACCTATAAATTGATAAAAATGGAAGGTCCTCCACATGACAGGACTTTTGTAACTCAAGTTTTTGCAGGAGAAATTGCTCTTGCAAAAGGCAAGGGTAAATCGAAGAAAGAAGCTGAGGCTAATGCGGCTAGTGCTTCGATGGCTCAGCTAGACAAACACATTGCACGAATCGAAAAGAAAAAGAAGAAGTCGAGCTTTAAGTTCCCGGCCGAAATGCTATTTAAGCGCGATAAGCAAAAAGACGATTCTTCTGATTCAGATTAGTACTCAATGTATCTAAAGTCACTAACTTTAAAAGGTTTTAAGTCTTTTGCGAAGAAGACTACGCTCGATTTTGAGCCTGGAATTTCGTGCGTCGTGGGCCCAAATGGATCAGGCAAATCAAACATTTCAGATGCTATTTTGTGGGTTTTAGGGGAGCGCAGTGCTAAAAACATTCGCGGCGAGTCGATGCAAGATGTTATTTTTGCTGGCACGAAAAACAAATCACGTGCTGCAATGGCAGAAGTTAGCCTTTGTCTTGACAATTCAGATGGCACATTAAACATCGATTATTCTCAAGTAGAAATTACAAGAAGGATGTATAGAAGCGGTGAGAGCGACTATTGGCTAAATGATGCGCCCGTTCGCCGCCTTGATGTTTTAAACATATTGCACGATTCAGGTCTTGGTGAAGGAACTCATTCCATCATTTCTCAGGGCTCGCTTGACTCCGTTCTTTCTTTCGATGAGATGCAGCTAAAATGCATCATCGAGGAAGTTGCAGGAATTCTAAAAGACAAGCAGAAAAAAGAAAAGTCAATGCGCAAGCTTGATTCTATGCAAGCTAATTTTGACAGAATAAATGATGTGACGACCGAAATTGAACGTCAGCTTGTCCCTTTGCGTCGTCGAGCTAAAAAGGCTGACACCTATCTTGAGATTAAAGACGATTTGATGCGTGCTAACCTTGAACTAGCTGTTGATGATTATCGTCGGTCAACAAAATCTAAACAAGATGTTGCGTCGAACATAACGAATCTCGATTTGTGCCTCAAGTCTCTTGATGAAGACATTAGCAAGATTAATGTTCAGATTACAGAGCTAACAGAACAAATAAAAACTGAAAACGAAATTCGAGGCAAACAAAGCGGTGAATTTAAAAAATATAATGAACTTCTTTCGCGTCTTGAAAGCGTTTTGATGCTTTTAGATCAATCTCTTGATCAGACGCGTGATGAATCTCAGAGAATTTCTCGAGATGCTCAATCAGCGTGTGTGGAATTGGCAGTTCTGCAAAAAAAGCAGACAGAAACCATCAAAAATTTTGACGAAGCTAACGAGAGAAAAGATAAACTTGCACAGAAGGTGTCTGAAGTTCAATCAGGTCTTGATGAAGTTAATAAAAAGAAAGCATGTTTTGACAAAGAAATTTCTCAAGTAAAAGAAAAGCAGTCTATGCACGCAAAACAGGTTCGTTTGTTACAAGAACAAATCTCTCGGGCTATTGCTGAGATGGAAGGGGAAAAAGCAAGACTTCAGTTTTTAAATGAAAAAAAAGATTCTCTTGAGAAAAAGATATCATCTTTAAGAGAGACTCTTAATACTCAAAAAACTAACATTGACAACGCAAGCGATTTACAGGAGAGTTTAAGGCAAAGTGATGAGTCTGCAAAGCAGGTTGTCATTAGTTGCAACAAAGCTAAAATCGCTGCAGAAGAAGCGCTTTCAAAAGCAAGAATCGATCAAGATTCTTGCCAAGCTCAGCTAAAAGCTTTGGAAAAGATTTCGAAATCACAAGATGTTAGTTCGTCTGTTTCTCGCTTTGTTGACTCCAGCAACAGCTTGACTGAGAACAACTATTTGTTCAAGCAAATTCATGTTGAAAAAGGCTATGAGAGTTTGTGTGAAGGTCTTTTGAGCAAGCTCACCGATTCTCTAACAGTTAGTTCTTTAGATGAAGCTATGCAAGTGTTGCGAGAGATTCCTCAAAATGCCGATTTTGCCCTATCGCTAATTGCACCAAAAAGTGTGTCTGTTCACTCTGATTGTGAAAAGTGCGACAAGCTGACCTGTCACATTTCAGGAAACGATGCCGTAATGCAAATCATAAATTGCTTGCTTGGCAATGTGTTTGTGTGCGAGAGCATTGAGGATTGCATCGCAAAATCTAGATTAAATGAAAACCTAACGTTTGCTACAAAAGAATGTGACGTTGTTTGGGCAAATGGAGTTGTTAGCTTTAGTTCAAAGTCGGCTGCCCATGATAATGGTATTTTGCATCGTGCTCGCCAAATCGAAGACATAAAAACTGCATTAAAAGAAAGCGAAAAGTGTGTTTGTGAACTAACTGAAAAAGCTAGAATTGCAGCAGGTGCCCTTGGAGATGCCCAGGCAAATTCTTTGAGCTATTCTCAAAAACTAGCAGAAGTTAATGCCAAACTTGATGCAAGCAAATCGGACTATAAAAATAAAAGCAAGGAATTAGAAGACACCATTGAGACTTTAGGCGATCTGAATAAAGAAATAGCCGATAGTGAAACTTTTGTTTTAAAAACAGATGATATTGACATTCTTCGGGATGAACTTTCTCGTGAAGGAGAGCTTGAAAGCTCAGCTAATAGCGAAATGAGTCGTCTCATGGCTGCGCGAGACGCGCTTGCTGATGACATTAGCGAATTTAACTCACAACTTAACATTCACAAGCCCGAGCTTGCTGTGCTTGATGAGAGGTGTACCTATTATTCCAGGCTTCAGTCTTCTCAAAAATCACGTGTACACACTCTCAACAAACGCATTTCTAATCTTGAACGTGAGAAACGAGGTGTTGGCTTTAGAGTAGCAAACATTCAAGAAATGATACAGATTCTTTCGAATCTTGAATCGACATTTAGGAATAAGGCGCATCTTTTTGATTTTAATGATCCAAAAAACGAAGAGCACATTTCCTCTCTTTTTTCCAGACTTTCTGACTATCGAAATGAAGTTGCGGAAAAAACGGACAAAAAAGATGAATGTTTCGAGAAGATTAGTGCAAATAGAGTTGAATTGACAAAAATTGACATAGCTCTTGAGTCAGCTACTGAACGCATTGAGTCGAACTTTGAAGGCTCTTTAATGGAGGCGCTTTCAATGCCTGAGCTGCAAAACAGAGATGAAGTTGAATCAGTTGCAAATGAGCTTAACACAAAGATGACAAAGCTTGGCTCTATTGACCTTGCTGCACGCGCCGATTATGAGGCATTGCAAGACAGATTTGACTTCATGAATTCAAATTTAGAAGACATTAAAGAATCTATTTCAGCCATAGAAAAAATCAATGCATTAATTGAAAAGCGTTTCAAAGAGCAGTTCGAAAAGACTTTTGAAAATGTTAATCGGAATTTCAAAAAAGTGTTTACAGAACTGTTCCCTGGTGGGTTTGGTGAACTCACGCTCACGAATCCTGAAAACATTGACGAATCTGGTGTTTTGATTTCCGCAAATCCAGCTGGTAAACGAATTAAAAAAATATCGCTTCTTTCAGGAGGCGAGAAATCGCTTGTTGCGCTGTCTTTTTTGTTTGCGCTCTATAGCACAAGACACACACCTTTTTATGTACTTGACGAGGTTGAGGCCGCGCTAGACGACACTAACTTGTCAAGAATGCTTTCATACATTGATAATATGAGAGAAGAAACGCAGTTTATTTTCATAACGCATCAAAGGCGGACAATGGAAATGGCTGATGTTTTGTTTGGTGTCTCAATGCAAGAAGATGGCATCACAAAAGTAATTTCGCAGAAGCTTAGTGCCTTTGCTCTTAATGATGAATAAATTACTGGGGGTTTTACATGGCATTTTTTGAATCATTACAAAGAGGTCTTAAAAAAACAAGAGAGTCTTTTAAAGAACAAGTAAATTTTCTTCTCGATCGCGGACCAGAGCTAAATGATGATTTTTGGGATGATTTGCTTGAAGTTTTGATCTTAAGTGATCTTGGTGCTGATGTTGCTGAGAAAATTGTTGAGGAGCTTCGCTATGACGCAACAGCTAAGGGGTTGCCTCACACCTATGCTGTTTTAGACGAGCTTGATAAAAGAATTGCTGCTCAGTTTAGTGCCCCTGAGGTTGACATCTTTAACTTGCCTAAAGCATGTGTTTTGTTTGTTGGAATTAATGGCACAGGAAAAACAACTACTGTCGGAAAGCTAGCTAAAGAGGCCAAAGATGCTGGCAAAAGTGTCATTTTGGGCAGTGCTGACACATTTCGCGCTGCTGCCATTGAACAGCTTGAGGTGTGGGCAGAAAGAGCAGATGTAAAAATCATTTCTGGCAAACGAGGGGCAGATCCTGCAAGTGTTTGTTATTCGACTCTTGAAGCGGCTGATGAGCTTGGCAGTGATCTTGTCTTGATTGATACTGCGGGGCGCCTCCATACAAGCGATGATTTGATGCGAGAACTTGAAAAAGTTGTGAATGTTGTGCGCAAGCGAGCCAACATGGACGTTTACACTATTCTTGTAATCGATGCTACAACTGGACAAAATGGCCTCACTCAAGCAGAGAAGTTTAACCAGGCACTCAATTTAGATGGCCTCATAATCACGAAACTTGATGGAACTGCTAAGGCTGGCATCGCTGTTCAAATTTCATCTAAACTCAATCTTCCAATTTATAAAATTGGTGTGGGTGAGGGGATTGATGACTTAAAAGACTTTAAAGCTGATGAATTTGCAAAAGCACTCATTGGCTCTTTTGATGATCGTTTCAACGAATAGAAAGAAGGTTTGTTTTTATGCTTGAAAATTTAAGTGACAAACTAACCTCCGTTTTTGATAATCTTCGTGGCAAGGGCCGTCTTTCTGAAGAAGACATTGAGGCTGCTGTTCGAGAAATTCGCCTTGCTCTGCTTGAGGCGGACGTTAACTACAAAGTTGTCAAAAATTTCACGAATAAAACTAAAGAACTTTGTTTGACGAGCGAAGTTATGGATTCTTTGACTCCTGCTCAAAATGTAGTCAAAATTGTTCTCGACCAGCTAACTGAGCTTTTAGGAACCTCCACTTCTCGCATTGAATTTTCTTCAAGGATTCCAAACGTCATAATGCTTGCAGGATTGCAGGGCTCAGGTAAAACCACTGCTGCTGCAAAACTTGCCTACAAGCTCAAAAATGAAGGCCATTCGCCACTACTTGTTGCCTGCGACATCTATCGTCCAGCGGCTAAAGATCAACTTGAAACTTTAGGTGCTGAGATTGGTGTCAAGGTGTTTAGGGAAGACATCAACGATGCTGTTGTTATTGCAAAACATGGCGTCCAACACGCAATCGACGCAATGAAAGATGTAGTCATCATCGACACTGCTGGTCGCCTGCACGTTGATGAAGACATGATGAATGAATCTATTGCTATCAAAGAGGCTGTGAAGCCTGAATACATTTTGATGGTCGTAGATGCAATGACCGGTCAGGATGTTGTTGGTGTTGTTTCTGCCTTCTCGGAAGCTCTTGCTTTTGATGGCGTTATCCTAACGAAAATGGACGGCGATGCACGAGGTGGCGGCATTCTTTCTGTCCGCGAAGTAACTGGCAAGCCAATTAAGTTCATTTCTTCTGGCGAAAAGCCTGATTCGTTGGAAGAATTTCATCCCGACAGAATTGCAAAAAGAATTCTTGGAATGGGGGATGTCGTATCTCTTGTTGAGGCAGCCGTTAAAGCTCAAGAAGATGAAGAAGCAGCAATCGAAGCAGAAAACATCGCTCGTGGAAACATCACACTCAATGATTTTAAAACCATCAACGCTCAAATCAATAAAATGGGTGGCGTTGCTAAACTCATTGGTCAACTCCCTGGTGGTGACAAATATCTAAATCAAGGCCAAGTCGATGATCATGCTCTCGACAACATGGTTGTGATTATTGATTCAATGACAGAAAAAGAACGCATGACGCCAGATGTTCTAAATGCATCGCGGCGCCAAAGGATTGCCTCTGGTGCTGGTGTTACAGTAACCGATGTCAACAATTTAATAAAGCGTTTTAATGAAATGCGCAAGATGATCAAAAAGATGTCAGCCACACAAGAGCAAGCTAGGTCTAAACGTCCAAGAAAAGGTGGCAAAAAGCAGAAGAAGCGAGTGCATCGCGCTTCAAACACAACACTGCCAGGTGGGCTATCAATGAAAGATATTATGGAGCTTGCTAACAAAATGGGTTAACGCAAGAAAACTTTGTTATTCCCTAGCACGATTTTCTTGTATCATATAAAAGTTGCAAACTTATGATTTAACAAATTTAAGGAGAACGTTTAAAAAATGGTAAAAATTCGTCTCGCAAGACATGGTGCTAAAAAGCGTCCATATTACAGAATTGTTGCTGCTGACTCACGTTGCCCTCGCGACGGAAAATTCATTGAGGAAGTAGGTCGCTATAATCCTTGCTCAAGCCCAAAGTTCATTCAATTTGACACTGATGCAACCGACAAGTGGCTCTCTCAAGGCGCGCAAATGACAGACGTTGTTGCTAGCCTTTATGAGAATTACAAAAAGGACAACAAATAATGTCCTCCGTTTGTGAGAACGTTAGTGGTCTTGTTGAATATCTAGTCACAAGCATTGTTGACAATAAAGACGCTGTTAACATTGTTTCGTCAGAAAGCGACAATGGTGACATTTCAATTGAAATCAATGTGGACGAATCAGATGTCGGTCACATTATTGGAAAAGAAGGCCACATTATTAAGTCAATTCGCAGGCTTGCACGTGCTTGCGCTTTAAAGTCAGATGTGCACGTGGACGTCGAGTTAGTTGACTAACTCAGTATTCCAAAAGAGCGATTGGTGTGACATTTGCACTGTTCGTTTTAGAAAAAAATTTATAAATGTCTGTGCTCTTGAATGCACAGACATTTCTTTTGTTCCAGAAGTTGGGCTAGAAGTTTTTTTAGTTCCTCCAAAAATAGATGTCCCCAGAAAACTGCATATTGGAAAAGTCGGTGAATTCTCAGGCAGTTTGAGTGTTTCTTTTCAAGAAACTTTGACCTGTGATGTTCTTCGTGAGCTTGATGGAATGCATTTGATTGTTAGCGAAGCTGACGCATGTTCCCTAAAACAGCCTCAAAATTTACGTTTTGTTGGCTGGAGTGTTAAAAATTCAAAGACTGGAGACATTTTAGAAATTGATGATGTGATTGAAATGCCAACGCAACTATTGGCAATTTCTCACACAGGTGGCAGAGAAACTCAAATTGTTTTGCATGATGATTTAATAGTTGACATTGATGACGACAAACAACTCATCACTTTAGTTATGCCTGATAGTTTTATTTAATTAATGAGAATTGATTGCCTGACAACATTTCCGCACATTTTTGATTCACACATGAACGAATCAATAATGATGCGTGCTCAAAACAATGGTTATCTCGAATTTCATGCGCACAACTTGCGAAATTGGACACACGATGCTCACAGGACAACTGACGATTATGTCTATGGCGGTGGTGTTGGCTTGCTCATGAAGTGCGAGCCCATTTATGAGGCGGCCGAAGAGCTCATTGGTAAAGAAGAAGTTTCTTTGCGAATTTCTGATTATTTGTCTGGAAAGAAATCAGCTAACAAAAACGTGAGAGTTATTATTGCGGGTCCTCAAGGAAGGACATTTGATGACAGGCTTGCGTGTGAATTGTCTTTAGAAAAACATCTTCTTTTTATCTGTGGTCATTACGAGGGACTTGATGAGCGGGTTTATGCATTAGCTGATGATGTCGTTTCGATTGGTGATTATGTGCTAACTTCTGGTGAGCTCGCCTCAACTGTGATAATTGACGCGACGGTGAGAAAAATTCCTGGTGTTTTGGGTGCTGAAACAGGTGCTATCAATGAGTCATTCTCTGATTATTTGCTTGAGCAACCTCAATATACACGTCCTGACTCCTATCGAGGAATGGATGTGCCAAGTGTTCTCCTTAGCGGAAATGACAGTAAAATCGATAAATTTAATAGGGAAGCAAGCATAAGACGAACATGGAATTCAAGGCCTGATTTAATCGAGAGGGCACTTAGGGACAATCTTTTGTCGACTGAAGATCTAAAAATGCTCGATAAAGTAAAACACGTAGCGCATGCGCCCACTGTTTAAATAACGTATAATTTTTTCTCATCTTGATAAATATTCCACTCTGGGAGAATTTAATTGTTTGAAGGCGATCACGCAAATTCAAAAGCGACTAACTTTTTGGGTTCTGTTGTTTGGGTGGTGGTGTGCGCTGCGCTGATTTTTATCTTCTCCATGCTGCTTAGGCAATTTGTCATCGAACCTTTCACAATTCCAACTGGCTCAATGGAAGACACAATCATGACTGGAGACAATGTTTTCGGAGAAAAAGTCAGCTACCACTTTCGTGAGCCCGCAGTTGGTGATGTTGTGACTTTTAACGACCCCCAAACTCCTTCAAGACTACTCATAAAAAGAGTAGTTGCTACAAGTGGCCAAACTGTAAATTTTGTTGATGGAAACCTTGTGGTCGATGGAAAAGTTGTTGAAGAAGATTATACTAACGGAAAAGAGTCTCGCCCGCTTGCGAACTCAATTGCGATTAGTTCCTACCCATATGTTGTTCCTGATGGTTATGTGTTTGTGATGGGTGATAACCGAACTAACTCGCAAGATTCGAGATATTTTGGTGCTGTTGCTGTCGAAACAATTCAAGCGCGTGCGTTTGTAGTGTATTGGCCGCTTAACCACATACATTTAATTTAGAAGAAAGGAATTTGAGTTATGGAGCGCAGAAAAGCCAGAGAGGGTTCATTGACTTTCCAAGAAGTCGTAATGAATCTTCAAAAGTATTGGTCCGAGCAAGGTTGTGTTATCTTGCAGCCATACGACAACGAGGTTGGCGCCGGTACCAACGCTCCTGCAACAACACTTCGCACTTTAGCAGGAGAGAAATGGAAGACTGCCTATGTTCAAGGATGCAGACGACCTGCAGATGGACGCTATGGCGAAAATCCAAACCGCTTGCAGTTCTACTATCAATTCCAGGTCATCTTGCAGCCGTCTCCAGATGATGTACAAGATTTGTATCTTGGCTCTTTAAAGGCTATTGGCATTGACATTTACAAGCACGACGTTCGTTTTGTTGAAGACGACTGGGAAAGCCCAACTCTTGGCGCTTGGGGTCTTGGTTGGGAAGTTTGGATTGACGGCATGGAGGTAACTCAGTTTACCTATTTCCAACAAGTTGGTGGCTTCGAGACATTCCCTGTTCCAGCGGAGCTTGCTTATGGTCTTGAGCGTCTCACAATGTTTGTCCAAGGTGTCGACAACGTGTTTGATATTGAGTGGGCTCGCGATGCCGAAGGTCATGTTTACACCTATGGAGACGTTTATCTAAACAACGAAAAACAATTCTCAAGATATAACTTTGAAGAATCAAATCCTCAGTTCTTGCTGGAGGAATTTGAGAAAAGGGAAGAAGAGGCTAACGATCTTTTGAGCAAAGATTTGCCACTTCCAGCATATGATTCAGTTTTGAAATGCTGCCACACATTTAACTTGCTCGATGCCCGAGGAATGATTTCGGCAACTGAGCGTCAATCATACATTCTCCGTGTTAGAGAAATTGCTAAGGGATGTTGCGAGTCCTATATGAAAGTCGTTTGCGGTAAGGATGGAAAGGAGTAGGGAAATGGCAAACACTAGAACTTTTGCTTTTGAAATTGGCAGTGAAGAAATCCCTGCGTTTGACCTGGCAGATGCCACAGTTCAATTAAAAACTCTTGTTCCAAAGCTATTAGATGATGCGGGCATTGTTCATGGTAAGGTAGAAATTTTCACTTCTCCTCGACGTCAAATATTTATTGCTCATGATGTTGCTGAAGCAACTGATGAAAAGATTGAAAAGTTTAGAGGTCCTTCTAAAAAAATCGCACTTGATGAAGATGGTAATCCAACTAAGGCACTTCTTGGTTTTGCTCATTCTAAAGGCGTTGAAGTCGCAGACCTAGTTTTGGAGGGAGAGGGCGATAAAGCGTCATATTGTGCAACTGTTGTAACACCTTCTGTGAATGTAATTGAACTTTTGGGTGATATTTGCCTAAAAACAATCACTGGAATTAAGTGGCCAAAGTCATGCAACTGGGGCTCAACTCGTGAAGTGTATTCTCGCCCAGTTAGATGGCTTTGTGCAATGTTTGGTTCTGATGTCGTAGATGTCAAGTGGGCCAATTTGGAGAGCTCAAACAAGACAATAGGGCACAGGTTCTTAAATCCTGGACCACACACAGTACCTTCTGCTGATAGTTTGATTGATGTAGTGCGAAGTGCAAGTGTTATTCCTTTGGAAGAAGAACGCAAGCAGATTATTCTCGATGGAATAAAAAAGATTGAAGAACAAACAGGATATACATCTCATATTCCTCAAAAAACACTTGTTGAAGTCACAAACCTTGGTGAATACCCAACTCCAATGGTTGGAACTTTTGATGAAGAGTTCCTAAAAGTTCCTGAAGAGATTATTGTTGATGCGATGCTTATGCATCAAAGATATTTCCCACTTTATCAACAAAATGGAAAACTTTCAAACAAGTTTGTTATTGTTTCAAATGGCAATCCAGAAAATGAGGAAATTATTGTAGATGGCAATGAGAGAGTAGTTGCTGCTCGTCTCTACGACGCGAAGTTCTTCTATGAGGAAGACTTGAAGCATCCACTAGAAGACAATGTTGAAAAACTAAGCGAAGTAATTTATCAGGAAAAACTTGGAACAATTAAAACCAAGAATGACAGGAACGTTTCTCTCGCAACCTACATTGCTTGCAAAGCTAATTTGTCAGAAGAAGAAAAAACAGATGTTGTTCGTGCAGCATATCTTGCTAAGGCCGATCTTCCTTCTCAAGCTGTAATCGAGTTTACAAGTGTCCAAGGAATCATGGGAAGCTATTATGCTGCCGCAAGTGGAGAAAATGAGCACGTTGCTCTTGCAATTAAAGAACACTATTGTCCAAAGTTTGCAGGAGATGATGTCCCTCAAGAAATCACTGGTAAAGTTGTGGCTTTAGCAGACAAGCTTGACTCAGTTTGCGGGCTTATTGCTGTTGGTGAAAAGCCTACTGGTTCTAAAGACCCGTTTGGGGTGCGCCGCGCCGCACTAGGTTGCATTTCCATTATGCAATCAGGCCTCGACATTGAGCTTCTGCCTGCAATTGATGACTCTTTGGCTCAGTTGAAAAATCAAGGCATCGAGTTTGATATTGACGAAGCTAAGAAGAGCATTGTTGATTTCTTCTGTGATCGCGCATCTCAAATTTCTAAAACTAACGGATGCGAACAGGAAACAATCGATGCTGTTATGGCTTCGGGAGTCGAGGAACCTTTGACAATCATTTCGCGCGCTTTAGATTTGCAAAAAGCAAGAGAAGAGCTAAAAGATGACTTCAATGATTTGAGCACAGCATTTACTCGTGCCTACACGCTTTCTGACTCATCTTTGGGCCTAGACCTAGACGAGAGCCTTCTGAGCGACAAAGAAAGAGAACTGTATGCTGTGATTTTGAAGGCTAAGGAAGACTCGACTGAGCAGATCGATAGTGACTATTTCTCAGCCCTAAAGTGCCTGGCAGCATTGCGCGCACCAATTGATGACTTCTTTGAAAGCACAATGATTATGGACAAAGATGAAAAAATCAAGGTTAACAGAATAAAGATTTTGAACAACTTTATCGATTGCTTTGCTGGCATTGCTGATTTCGCTAAATTCTCTAAATAGCTAGCGAATCTTATTTCTTTAAAAAATTATTTGTCTCCTTGCTTGTGATTGTGGGCTAACGACAACGCAAGCAAGGAGTTTTTGTGTTTGTCGTTATTTTTATGTTCAGTTGAAGTTTGAGCATTTTTACCAGTTATCATTAGTTACATTATGCTAACTAACGATGGCTACTTTTTGGCCAGAAGGAGACAAACTCATGTCTGACACAAAAAGAGTTTTTGCATTCGGAAATGATTCCAATGGGCAAAACATTACCGAAGGAAATGCGCAAATGCGATACGTTTTAGGCGGCAAGGGAGCTAACCTTGCTGAAATGTCTAATTTAGGCCTGCCCGTTCCCCCTGGGTTTACGATAACTTGTCAAACATGCATGGAATATGCAAATGAAGGAAACGTTTGGCCTGAAGGTGCCCTTGCTGAGATTGAACGTTATCGTCTTAATCTAGAATCGCGCATGGGAAAAAAGATTGGTGATGAAAAAGACCCACTTTTGGTTAGCGTTCGAAGCGGCGCTCCTATGTCGATGCCGGGCATGATGGACACAGTTTTAAACCTTGGTCTAAACGATAAGTCAATCTATGGATTAATTGAACAAACAAACAATCCTCGTTTTGCGCGGGATTCTTATCGTCGTTTTATTCAGATGTTTTCCAACGTCGTCATGGGGCTAGATGGCGATTTGTATGAAAAAGCAATTTCTGCAAAAAAAGACGCTTTGGGTGTTGAGTCTGACACCGACCTTGATGCTCGAGATTTAGAGGACTTGGTTTGTGAGTTCAAGACAATTTTTTCCGATAACGTCTCTCCAGTTGATTATCCATCGCTTGTAAAGGATGGAAAAGTGACATTTCCTCAAGATCCAACTGTTCAATTGAGGCTTGCCATCGAAGCTGTTTTTGGATCTTGGAATAATCCACGTGCTGTTTTATATCGTCAAAAAAATAAGATAGCCAACGACCTTGGTACTGCTGTTAATGTTCAGTCAATGGTTTTTGGAAACAAAGGTAACACTTCAGCCACTGGCGTTGCATTTACAAGAAATCCTGCAAATGGAGACAAAGTTTTTTATGGAGACTTTTTAGTAAACGCTCAAGGAGAAGATGTCGTTGCTGGCATCAGGAACACAACTCCGATTGCAGATCTAAAAGATGTGCCAGGACTGAAAGAAGCAGCTCATGAGCTAGAGGACATATTTAGCGTTTTGGAAAATCATTTTCACGACATGTGCGACATTGAATTTACTATTGAGCAGGGAAAACTTTGGATGCTTCAGACACGTGCTGGCAAAAGAACTGCTGCAGCTGCGTTAAAAATCGCAATTGACATGGTCGAGGAAGGGTTGATTGACAAAGAAACCGCCGTTTCTCGAATAGCTCCTGACCAACTAGATCAGCTATTGCATCCACAGTTTGACAAAAACTCAACATACGAAGTGGTTGCAAGTGGGCTAAATGCATCTCCTGGTGCTGCTGTTGGAAAGGTTAAATTTTCAAGTGATGAAGTCGTCTCGGCGGTTGAGAAAGGAGAAAAGTGCATTCTTGTCCGCTGGGAAACGACTCCCGATGATTTGGCTGGAATGTATGCAGCTGAAGGCATTCTAACCTCTCATGGTGGAAAAACTTCCCATGCTGCAGTTATTGCAAGAGGGATGGGGACGCCTTGTGTTTGTGGTTGCGAATCGCTGCGGATTGATGCAGATGCCAAAACGATTGAAATCCAAGGCCTAGATTTAGTGATTCATGAAGATGACATCATTTCTCTTGATGGCTCAGAAGGGATTGTTGTTAAAGGGGAAGTTAGCCTTGTTGAACCAGAAATCACAGGGGATCTTGACACTATTTTGGAGTGGGCCGACAACATTAGAAAACTCGGCGTTCGTGCTAATGCCGACAATCCCAAGGATGCTAAATGCGCAAGAGACTTTGGTGCAGAAGGCATTGGTCTTTGTAGAACAGAGCACATGTTTTTAGGTGAAAGAAAAAAGATTATTCAATCGTTCATTCTTAATGAAGACGAAAAATCTCGCTCAGCAGCAGCTGAGTCGCTATATCTTGCTCAAGTTGAAGATTTTTATGAGATGCTAAAGGTCATGGACGGATTGCCAATGATAATTCGCCTGCTAGACCCACCACTTCATGAGTTTTTGGACAACCCACGCACGTTAGAAGTAGAAATTGCTCGTTTAGAAGAGCGAGATGCTGATGCTAAGGTTATTTCGAATAAACGTGAATTGTTGTCTAAGATTGATTCTTTTAATGAACAAAACCCAATGCTGGGGTTGCGTGGATGCAGATTAGGCATAGTTTATCCTGTTTTGACAGAACTTCAAGTTCGCGCGATTGCAACTGCCACTGCCAAATTAAAAATAGAAGGGTTTAATCCAAAGCCTGAGATTATGGTGCCTCTTATTTGCACCGTAAATGAACTTGCATATGCAAAAGAGGATGCATTGCGTGTTATTTCAGAGGTGTCAAAGGCTGAGGCTGTTGATTTAAACATAGAAATCGGCACAATGATAGAACTTCCACGAGCTGCTTTGACGGCAGATGAAATTGCGACACAGGCTGATTTCTTCAGTTTTGGCACTAATGACCTCACTCAGACAACATTTGGATTTAGTCGCGACGATGTTGAGGGTGAGTTTATTCCGCTTTATCTTGAAAAACACCTGCTAAGCAGAAATCCATTTGCAACAGTTGATGGAAATGGTGTCGGCAAACTTGTGGGGATGGCAACCGAATTAGGAAAACAAACAAATCCTAATCTTTTGTGCGGTGTGTGTGGTGAACACGGCGGAGATCCGGAATTAATTCACACATTTGCGAACTGTGGAGTTGACTATGTTTCTTGCTCGCCCTATCGAGTGCCAGTTGCTCGTCTTGCAGCAGCACAAGCTGCTCTTGACTAGTTAATTATTCTGAAGCGATGCGTTAACACGAGATTTTAAAAAGTTAGATATCGTTAAGGGAGCTATTTGTAGGTTTTTGTGAATAGTATGTTCATGTCGACATCGGTGTCGATGCCTGCAACTGCTCCCTGATTATCATATTGCCAAATTGAAAAGTCGAACTGAGCAGAGGGCTTGTTTGAGTTGTATTCTGCATACCAAACCTGCATTTTGTCCTGACCAAGTTTGCTCACAGAACTAAGTAGTCTTTCACGCTCATATCTTCCTATGTCGCCAGCATTTCCATATATCATTGGTCGCAAGCCAGACTGAGCTATTGTTTTGCAGAATTCAATGGCGCAGTTTGTAAGGTCAGTGCGAGATAGATTATCTGTTCGTCCTGCACCATTTGCAGTTGGTTCATGATCAAAAACCAAAGGCATTGACAGGGGAGAACCATTGATTTTTAAATCTCTGCTAATGTTAGATAATCTATCTATGCAAAGCTCTGCTTCATCTTTTGCCTCATTTTCGTCTGTCGCTTGAGAATAGAAGTATGCACCAACATCAAGTCCAGCATTTCGCGCATTGATAATGTTTTGAATGTAGAATTTGTCATCATACAGGTCACCTTTTGTTGAGCCTCTATATCCAATTCTCACAAATGCAAACTCGATGCCGTCTGCCTGAACTTGGTTCCAATCTATTAAACCTTGGTTTTCAGAAACATCAATTCCTAGCCTAGAGCCACAAGATCCGTTTTCGTAATAGGTTGCCCTTCCATTCTTTATTGACAAGCTATTAAAGTCATAGGGGCTTTTATAGCTTCGATCACGCTTTTCTTGATTTTGGGCACATCCCGAAAACATCACGCAAGAACTGCCAATTAGTGATAAAACACCTGCAACAGTTGAACTTTTAATAAACTGACGTCTTGTAATTTCGATGCTAGACATAACACGTTAATTCCTTTTTAATTCATTTTCATGCTTTCACATTTCCTGATGTCTTTTAGTTGATTTTTGAAAAATAAAACTAATTTGAATTGAAATTACGAAATTCGAACTACAGATTCGAGTGTTAAAAACTTGATTTTCTTCGATGAGATGAAAAAAATTTTTTATTATTTGAAAAACAAAAATATATAAAAATGTATAATTACTTTGTTATAGATACTCCCGGGTAGGTTGCGTTAACCGAACTGGGAAAATATCTATAATAAAAAGTCGCGTCTTCGAAGGAAGCTTGAATTCTCATGGGTCATTGGTGTTGATTCATGACGTGCTGACAATAAGTTTTCTATGTAAGAGGCAAAGCAAATGCTTTTCTTAAATTCAGAATGAATTTGTGAATAAGCTAAAAGAAAGCACTAATTTAAAAACCAAGAAGGAGAAAATTCGTGCCTACAATAAACCAATTAGTACGCAAAGGCCGTGCAAAGCAGGTTGACAAGAAAAAGACACCTGCATTGAAGGGCAATCCACAAAAACGTGGTGTTTGCACACGTGTATTTACTTCTACACCTAAAAAGCCTAACTCGGCTCTTCGTAAAGTTTGCCGTGTTCGTCTTGTAAATGGCATGGAAGTATCTGCCTACATCCCTGGTATTGGACACAATTTGCAAGAGCACTCAATGGTTCTCATCCGTGGCGGACGTGTAAAAGACCTTCCAGGTGTTCGTTACAAGGTCATTAGAGCTGCTCTTGACTGTGCAGCTGTTGACAACCGCTCACAAGCAAGAAGCCGTTATGGAGCAAAGCGCCCTAAATAGGGACTAAGAGTAAGTCGCGCGGGTTATGAATCTAGCCTAATGCTGACAAGTTTGGGTCAGCCGAAGCGCGCAGATTAAGAAAGGATAAGCAAAAATGCCACGTCGTGCACCAGCACAACATCGTCCAGTACAACCGGACGCAAAGTACAACAACAAGACTGTTACTCAATTGATTAACAAGATTATGTTGGACGGCAAGAAATCACTTGCTGTCAAAATTGTTTACGATGCATTTGACATTGTTGCAGAGAAAACTGGTGAAAAACCACTTGATGTTTTCAAGCAGGCAATGGACAATGTAAAACCACAACTCGAGTGCAAGCCAAAGCGTGTTGGCGGTGCAACCTATCAGGTTCCTATGGAAGTTGATTCTCGCCGTTCCACAACTCTTGGCATTCGCTGGATTGTTGATTACAGCCGTGCGCGCAAAGAGCACACAATGGCTGAGCGTCTCGCAAAAGAGATTATGGATGCAGCACAAAACACTGGCGCTGCAGTTAAAAAACGTGAAGATATGTTCAAAATGGCAGAAGCCAACAGAGCATTTTCTCATTATCGTTTCTAGGAGTGAGAGAAAATGGCTAAAACAGATCTACAACACACACGCAACTTCGGCATCATGGCTCACATCGATGCTGGCAAAACTACCACAACAGAGCGCATTCTTTACTACACAGGTAAAACTCACAAAATTGGTGAGGTTCATGAGGGTGCTGCTACCATGGACTGGATGGCTCAGGAGCAGGAGCGTGGTGTAACTATTACTTCAGCTGCTACTACTTGCTTTTGGAGCTACCCTGGTGGGGCTCATGACGGTGATAAATATCGCTTCCAAATCATTGACACACCAGGACACGTAGACTTCACAGCAGAAGTTGAACGTTCACTGCGCGTTCTTGATGGAACTGTTGCAGTTTTTGATGCAGTTGCTGGCGTTCAGCCACAGTCTGAGACTGTTTGGCGCCAGGCAGAGCGTTATGGTGTTCCAAGAATCGCTTTCATTAACAAATATGACCGCGTTGGCGCTGACTATTTCCATGCTATTGACACAATGCGCGATCGTCTCGGTGCTCCTGCTCATGCAGCTCAAATCCCAATGGGAGCTGAAGACAAGTTTTGGGGAGTTATCGACCTTGTTACAATGACAGCTTGGGACTTTAAAGCTGACGACAAAGGAATGACATATCCTGAACCAATGGATTCAATTCCTGAGGAATTCCAAGCACAAGCGGAAGAACTTCGCCAAGAACTTCTCGAGGCAGCTGCTGACTGTGATGATGAACTCATGGAAAAGATTCTTGAGGATCAAGAGGTTACTATCCCTGAGTTTAAGGCTGCAATTCGCAAAGCTGTTATCGCTTGTAAATTGAACCCTGTGTTTGTTGGTTCAGCCTACAAAAACAAAGGTGTTCAGGAACTTCTAGACGCAGTTGTTGACTATCTTCCTTCACCAACTGACATTAAGGCAATTGAAGGAACAAATCCAGAGACTGGCGAGACTGAGCCTCGCCCAGCTGATCCAAAAGCACCATTTAGTGCTCTTGCATTCAAGATTATGACTGACCCATTTGTTGGAAAGCTCACATATCTTCGTTGTTATTCCGGCACTTTGGAGTCAGGTTCATATGCCCTTAATGCGACAAAAGACAAGAAAGAAAGAATTGGCCGTCTTCTTCAGATGCACTCAAATCAAAGAACAGACGTTGACAAGTGCTCTGCTGGCGACATCGTTGCCGTTGTTGGATTGAAAGACACTGGCACTGGTGACACTCTTTGCGACGAGGATCATCCAATCATTCTTGAATCAATGGAATTTGCTGATCCAGTTATCGACATTGCTGTTGAGCCAAAGACTAAAGCTGAGCAAGACAAAATGAGCATTGCTCTTCAAAAGCTCGCTGAAGAGGACCCAACATTCCGCGTTTCTACTAACCATGAAACAGGACAAACAATCATTGCTGGAATGGGTGAACTTCACCTTGAGATTATTGTTGACCGCCTGCTTCGTGAGTTTAATGTTGAAGCAAACGTTGGCAAACCACAGGTTGCCTATCGTGAGCGTCCTGGTCATGAAGTCAAGGGTGCTGAGGGCAAATTTGTTCGTCAGTCTGGTGGACATGGACAATATGGACATGCAGTTATCAACATGTATCCACAAGAGCCTGGTAAAGGTTATTTGTTTGAGAACAAGATTGTTGGCGGCATAATCCCTAAAGAGTTCATCCCAGCAGTTGACAAGGGCATCAAAGAAGCTCTCAATAGCGGTGTTTTGGCAGGATATCCTGTTGAAGACGTTCGTGTTGAACTCTATGATGGATCGTTCCACGAGGTTGACTCTTCTGAGGCGGCATTTAAGGTAGCTGGTTCTATGGCTATTAAAGATGCTTTGAAAAAATCAGATCCAGTCATTCTTGAGCCTGTTATGAAGGTAGAAGTTGAAACTCCAGAAGAATACACTGGCTTTGTTATGGGAGACATTCCATCACGCCGTGGTGTTATTCTTGGTCAGGAACAGCGTGGCAATGCTGTTGCAATTGACGCAAAAGTTCCTCTGTCTGAGATGTTTGGTTATGCAACCGATCTTCGCAGTGGCACACAGGGTCGCGCAACCTACACAATGCAGTTTGACTCATATGAGCCAGTACCAAAGAGCGTTTCAACTGAAATCATTTCAAAAGCTGGCGGAAACGCTTAAGAGTTTTGCTTTAAACAAGAAATTTGGAGGATAAAGTGGCTGAAAAGAACATACGCATTCGTTTGAAAGGCTATGACCACGAGTTAGTTGATCAATCAGCAAAACTCATTGTGGAAACTGTCGAGCAAACTGGTGCAAAAATTTCTGGACCAATTCCGCTGCCAACGGAGCGCAACCTTTATTGCGTTATTCGTTCGCCGCATGTAAACAAAGACTCTCGCGAGCAGTTCGAGATCAGAACTCACAAGCGTCTGATTGACATCCTTGAGCCAACACCAAACACAGTTGACTCTTTGATTCGTCTTTCTCTTCCTGCTGGTGTTGACATCGAAATCAAACTTTAAAGGAGGTGACAGAGCATGATTAATGAGATTTTTGGTAAGAAAATTGGCATGACACAAATCTTCAATGAAGAAGACAAACTTGTTCCTGTCACAGTCATTAAAGCTGACCCAAATGTAATTTGCCAAGTAAAAACTGTTGAGACCGACGGTTACAATGCTTTGCAACTCGGATTTGGCGAGGTTAAAGAAAGCAAATTAAACAAGCCTGCTGCAGGCCATTTCAAGGCGCAAGGTGTTGAGCCTAAAAAATATCTTCGTGAAACTCGCGTAGAAGACGCAAGTGCCTATCATGTAGGTGACACACAAACTGTCGAAGCATTTGCTGATGTTGCTAAAGTTGATGTTACTGCAACTTCAAAAGGCAAAGGTTTTGCTGGCGTTATGAAGAGATATGGCTTTAGAGGCGGCCCTGGTGGACATGGTTCACACTTCCACCGAGCACCTGCTTCTGTTGGTCAGTGCGCAACCCCTGCTCGTGTTTTTAAAGGTAAGAGACTTCCTGGTCACATGGGTTGTGATACCGTTACAACACGCAACCTTAAGGTTGTGCGCGTTGATACTGAGCAAAACCTCATTTTGCTTCGCGGAGCTGTTCCTGGTGGCGTAAATTCTGTTGTTCGAGTTAGAGTTGCTCGCGCATAGTAGGATTTCAAGAGACATTTAGGAGAAGAAAATAATGGCAACTATTGAAATTAAAGATGCTGCGGGCAAGGCAAGTGGCGAAGCTACGCTGTCCGATGCTGTTTTTGGCATCGAGCCTAACATGCATGTAATGCATCGCACTGTCAAAGCACAGCGCAATGCTTGGAGACAGGGAACTGCAGCTGTTAAGAATAGAAGTGCAGTTTCTGGCGGCGGTAAAAAGCCTTGGAGACAAAAAGGAACTGGTCGTGCTCGTGCTGGTTCATCTCGCTCTCCAATTTGGCGTGGTGGTGGTGTAGTATTTGGACCAACCCCTCGTTCATATGCTCAAAAAGTAAACAAGAAAGAGATAAAGCTTGCTCTTAAGAGTGCTCTTTCTGCAAAAGCTGCTGACAACGAGATTATTGTTGTAAAGCCTTTTGAATTTGAAAAGCCTTCTACAAAGAAAGCTACAGAAATTTTGAGCGCACTTGATTGTAAAGATGTGAGAATCACTCTTGTTATTCCTAACGACGCAATTGACACATATCTTTCATTCAGAAACTTGCAAAATGTAGACATTTTGCCTGTTAACGACATCAACACATATGAAGTTCTTGACAACAAGAAGCTCGTAATCGTTGATGAATGCTTGAAATATATCGAGGAGGTGTTTGCATAATGCAGCTCGATGCAAGACAAATCATTATTCGCCCTGTTATTTCAGAGCAATCATATGATCAAATTGAGAACAATGTTTACACATTTGAGGTTGCAAAATCAGCAAACAAGATTGAGATTGCTCAGGCAGTTGAGAAAATCTTTGGTGTAACTGTTGAAAAGGTGAACACCTTAAATGTCAAACCTAAGTCGAAGAGACTTCGCTACAAGCAAGGTCTAACCAGAACTTGGAAAAAAGCGATGGTAACTCTCGCTGAAGGCGACACAATCGAGATTTTTGGTGCATAAGCTGAGAAGTTTATAGCTTCAAAGTTAAATCTTGTAAATAAACTAAAGCCGTGACATTTACGTCACGGCTTTTTTAATTGTTTTAACTAATGAGTTTTGTAATTACGAAATCGTTTGTTTTGTTTTTTTGTTTAGTTATTGGTTTGCTTGTTTTGTCACAGCTGCGTTGAATGGGAGATAATCTTATACATTCATTCAACCATAAATGAATGTGGAATTGATTGCTGTAGACAGATTTATCTTGACTGTTTGCTCCGCAAGTCTGTCTATCACTAAATGTTTTCTTTAGTTTGGGGATAAAGGTTATCCGACAAGGCAAACTTTAAGTCCTATGATGATGAGAACAATGCCTCCTGCGATGGCAGATGGTATTTCCCACTTGCTGCCAATTCTGTTACCAATTAAGGCGCCAGCAAAGCAAATTATAAAAGTTATAACACCAATAATAGCCGATGCTATTATTATGTTTACCTGCAGCGCAACATAGCTGATTCCGACAACCAGGGCATCTATGCTAGTGGCAATCGCAAGCATAAACATTTCTTTTGCGTCAAGAGAATTAGTGACTTCTTCGTCTTTATTTGAAACTGCTTCGCGAATCATGTTGATGCCAACAAAAGCAAGTAACATCAATGCTATGGGCCCTGAAAACTGTTGTATGAACGCAGAGACAGTGCTCCCAAGAGCAAATCCTACGACTGGCATAATGGCCTGAAATGCACCAAACCACACCCCACAAACTAGTGCTACTTTTAGTGTGTTCTTGTGAGTAGTGAGGCCCTTGCCAATGGACACTGCAAAAGCATCCATTGCAAGGGACACCGAAATCAAGAGGATTTCAGCAATCAAAAATTACTCCGAAATTTCAATAGTTTATTCGTCAAAATTTATTTGTTTTGAATCGGTCACTGATTCAAATGCGTTTTCTGGACTAAAGTCTTTTTCAGGGAAGATCACATTTAAAACAATGCCAGCAATTGAGGCAATCGCAAGAGCTGTTAAAGTAATTGATATTTCGCCAACAACAATTGTGATGCCGCCCGTGAGACCAAGTGCGACAACAAGAATAACACCTGCAATGAGCGTATTTCTTGTCTTTGAGAAGTCTACTTTTGCTTCTACAACATTTCTAACGCCAATAGCTGAAATCATTCCGTAGAGAACAAATGAAATGCCGCCAACGATTGACATCGGGATTGATGTGATGAGAGCTGCAAATTTTGGACAAAAAGACATTGCAATTGCGAAGTAGGCAGCAATGCGAACAACTCTTGGATCGTATACTCTTGATAGCGCAAGCACGCCAGTGTTCTCACCATATGTAGTGTTAGCTGGTCCTCCGAAGAGAGATGCAAGAATTGTTCCTAGTCCGTCACCAAGAAGTGTTCTGTGAAGACCAGGGTCAGTTAGGAAGTTTCTGTTACAAGTTGCTGAAATTGCGCTGATGTCACCGATGTGTTCCATCATGGTAGCTAGAGCGATTGGCATAATTGCGATGATAGCGCCAATTGCTATTCCTGAATCATGAACACCACCGAATACGGTGTGTGACCACTCAATCGGAAGACCAATCCATGCAGCTTGTTCAACCTTTGTAAAGTCAATTGCAAAGCTTTCAATCCCCAGGACATTCCCAGCAATTACTGCAACGAGATAGGAACCAATGATTCCAATGAGGATAGGAATAATTTTTATCATTCCCTTTCCGAAAACGTTAGCAATGATTACTAACACGAGGGCAACCACGGCAAGCCACCAGTTTGATGAGCAATTAGCTATAGCGGAAGGGGCTAAAGACAATCCAATGGCCATGATGATGGGGCCGGTAACTACTGGAGGGAAGAATTTCATGATTCTTTTGATGCCTGCAATTTTAATACAAGCAGCTAGAACCAAATAGAGAATGCCTGCGAATGCGACGCCTAGGCATGCATATGGAAGCATTTCTGTGTTTGGTTGTCCATCAATCATTGGAGCTATTGCTGCATATCCTGCAAGAAATGCAAATGATGAACCAAGAAAAGCAGGTACTTTCCGTTTAGTTAAAATGTGGAAGAGAATTGTCGCTAGGCCTGCACAAAGAAGAGTTGTTGAAACGCTTAATCCTGTTAAAAGAGGAACTGTTACTGTGGCGCCAAACATTGCAAACATGTGCTGGAAGCCAAGAGTAAACATCTTAGGCATTCCAAGTTCGCGAGCGTCTCGAATTTCATTGACTCCAACTTTTGGTTTGTCTGACATTACTTAACCTTTCTAAACCCTAAGTATTTATAGTGTTCCAAAAATTCTGTCGCCTGCATCTCCAAGACCTGGAACGATGTAGCCGTTTTCATTTAGGCGTTCATCTAGGGCAGCGCAATAGATGTCAACGTCAGGATGCTCTTCTTTCAGTCTTTCAAGGCCTGATGGGGCTGCTACAGTACAAAGAAATGAAATCTTTTTAGGTTTTCTTTGCTTTATGAGCTTTATTGCATCACATGCGCTGCCACCAGTTGCAAGCATTGGGTCTACAACAAAAACCTCGCGCTCTTCTATGTCGTGTGGTAGTTTGCAGTAATATTCATGTGGCTCTAGTGTTTTTTCATCGCGATATAGACCAATGTGGCCAACGCGTGCTGCGGGAACAAGTGTCAATGCTCCATCTAGCATACCGATTCCTGCCCTAAGTATTGGGACAAAAGCAAGCTTCTTTCCTGCAAGCTGGCGGCATTTAGCAATGCCGCAAGGTGTTTCAACCTCGACTTCTTCTGTTTCTAAATCACGGGTGGCTTCAAAAATCATCAATTCTGAAATTTCATTAATCAGCGTTCTGAATTGGTTTGAAGGAGTGTTTTTATTGCGCAAAATGCTTAATTTATGCGCAATGAGAGGATGGTCCATAATCGTAACTCTTCTGGGCATTGCTAGACACCTTTCTTTAAGTACCTATTTTGTTTTTTTGGTGATTTAAAGCAACTATAGCTAGTTTGTTTCGATGCGTGTTTTCAAGTTAACTTTATCGAAAGTAAATTTTACCATTTAAAGACAGATAACCTCATCAGCGCAGTTTAGTAAATGTGCGTCATGGGACACGCTCAAAATTGCAGTGCCTTCTTGTTTTAAACAATCTATTGAATTAGTGATTTTGATTTTGTGCTCCTCGTCAAGCATTGACGTTGGCTCGTCAAGAAACAATAGCTTTGGTCGTGTGATAATTGCTCCTGCGAACGCGACTAATTGAGCTTCGCCGCCCGAGAGTGAAAACGTTGCAACTTTTTTTAAGTGTGTAATTTCAAGGTCTATGAGTTGTTTTTCTGCTCTGGTTTCAGCTTCTTTTCTTTTTATATTTAAGTTTTTTAATCCAAAAATCAGATCTTCAAAGGGTGTTGAACCAATTATTTGAAGGCTTGGGTTCTGGAAAACAAAAGATAGCTTTGGCAAATATCTTTTTGAGCTCTCTTGCCTGGATTCATTGTTAATTTCAATTCCAAAGATTCTCACCGAGCCTTCATCTGGTCTTAACAAGCCTGCTGCGGTTTTTAAAATTGTTGTTTTTCCGCGACCATTTTCGCCTGTTAAAGCAATGTGTTCGCCTTCTTTTAGTTTTAGTGAGAAGTTTTCTACAACTGGTTTTTTTGCATAGGAGCAAGTAATGTTTTTTATCTCAAGAGTGTTTTTCATGCATTTATAGTAAATGAGGAGGCGTTTAATCTCCTAAATTTTCATCTCTGTTTTGCAATTTCAGAATTTGTTTCATAATATTTCGAAGATATGGAATTTCGGGATAACAAAAAAATTACTGTCATTGCAAACCCCACTTCTCAAAACGGGGAGGCTAAAGCTGTTGCTGAGTTTGTGAATAGTCAACTAAAACTCCGTGGATTTGATGTTAGTTTTCATTTTACGAGTTGCAGAGGCGATGCAGAAAGGCTAGTTTTTAGCTTCTCTTCTGAGTCCGATATAGTTTTGGCTGTGGGCGGAGATGGTCTCGTTCATGAAATTGTAAACGCTTTAATGAAACTCAAAAAACAAGATCGCTCGAGTTTTGCGTTAATACCTGCTGGAACAGGCAACGATTATGCAAGAAGTTTGAAAATGTCGCTAAAGCCAAAAGATGCTTTAGAGCAGCTAATGAAAACTAGGCAAACTAAGGCAGATCTTGGAGTTTGTAATGGCGAATATTTCGCTCAAACATTGTCATTTGGTCTTGATGCTGCAATTGCATTGGGCACAATTGAACGAAGAATTAAAACAGGCAAAACTGACACGAGAGTTTTTTTCGAAGAGGGGCTATATCAGCTAAAAAACCACTTGGATTTAATTCCATTTTCATGCAATTATCTAGACAATCAAGGTGAGCCACACAGTTTTACTGGTCAAACATACATGTTAGCCACTCAAATTGGAAAAACATATGGAGGCGGATTTGAGATTTGCCCAAATGCTGAAATAAACAATGGGCTTTTTGATGTTTGTTATGTGACACCAAATCTTTCTTTTTTATCTGCCCTAGGCCTATTTTTACTTGCAAAAAACGGACACCACACTCAGTTTCAAAACATCAAATCTTTTCAAGCAAAAGAGATGCATATATCAATTTCTGGTAATCAAAAAATTCAAATTGACGGTGAGCCACTTTCTTCTTCGTGTCTTGATTTAACGCTAGCTTGCGGGGCAATTAACGTTTATAAAAACGCCTAATTAATTGCAGTAATACTTTTTTATAATTAGAGTTTCTTTTGTAATCTATCAATTTAGCGAGTTTAATTTATGGACGGATTAGTAGCGATTATTAACAGTATTGATGGTTTTGTGTGGGGACCGCCGATGATTATCATTTTGCTTGGAACTCACCTTTATTTAACGGTGAGAACGGGCGGAATTCAGAGAAAGCTTTTCACTGCAATTAAAATGAGCATTACTAAAGAAGATGTGGGAGCAAAAGGAGACATTTCTCAGTTTGCAGCCCTTTGCACTACTTTGGCTGGGACTATTGGCACTGGCGCCATTGTTGGCGTTGGAACGGCTATTCTTGCTGGTGGACCTGGAGCCGTCTTTTGGATGTGGCTCACTGGTGTTTTTGGAATTGCCACTAAATATTGTGAAGTCTACATGGCTGTAAAGTTTAGAAAGCGAGATGAGCATGGAAACATCATGGGTGGCACCATGGTTGTTTTTAAAGAAGCATTCAAGACTGCTTTGGGTGAGATTCCTTCGTGGGCAAAATTTGGAGCTGGTGCGTTTGCTTTTTTCTGTGCACTTGCAACGCTTGGGACAGGCGATGCTGTTCAGTCGCAGGCAATCACATCAATTCTCACTTCTAACATCCCTGGTCTTGAGAATTGGATGGTTGGGTTAGTTATTACAGTTGTTGTGGCACTAGTTGTTGTTGGAGGCATTAAAAACATTTCTCGAGTTTGTGAGTTGTTAGTTCCATTCATGGCTCTTGCATATGCGCTGGGATGCATTGCAATTTTGATTATGAATGTTGATGTTTTGTGGCCAGCGCTACAAATGATCGTTGTTGCTGCCTTTGATCCTAGTGCTGCGTTCGGTGGAGCTCTTGGTTCAGGAATTATTGTTGCAATGCAATATGGATGCGCACGTGGTCTTTTCTCTAATGAGTCGGGACTTGGTACAGCACCAATCGTTTCATCTGCTGCTCAAACAAAAAATCCTGCTAGACAATCTTTGATTTCGATGACAGGCACATTTTGGTCAACTGTTGTTATGTGCCTTTTAACTGGCATTGTAATAACAAGCTCTATGATTAAATATCCTGACATTATTTCAAACGTTACTTCTAACAACATAACTGCAGGGGCGCAACTCACGAATGCTGCATTCAATGAAATACCTTTTCTTGGTGCTCCGCTGCTTTCGCTTGGAATTGTAACGTTTGCTCTTTCGACAATTCTTGGTTGGTATTACTATGGAGACAGATGTGTTTCATATCTGTTTGGGCGCAAAGCCTTGCCTGTCTATCAAGTGCTCTACCTTGCAGCTTGCATGCTTGGTGCCATTGGAGTGGGCGATGTTGCTTGGGCAGTTTCAGATATTGCAAACGCATTGATGGCTATTCCAAACCTGATTGCAGTGTTGGCATTGAGTGGCCTTGTTGCAAAAGAAACTAAGCATTTTGTTTGGGATGGCAACCTTGATGAGGAAGATTTAACTTTGACCTAAGGAGGCTACCATGAAACTCGAAAATTGTGTTCTCTACTATCGTGAAGGCTGTCCATTCTGTCAGCGAGTTCTTCGTTTTATGAACAAATCAGGCATTGAGTGTGAAATGAAAAGCACCGACGAAGAAACTAACGCTTTAGAGCTCGAGAAAATTGGCGGCAAAAAACAAGTCCCTTGTCTTGTTATTGATGGTGAAGCAATGTATGAGTCAATGGACATCATCCAATTTATGAATTCTAAACTTTAATTAAAATGTCAAAGAATATTGCCATAATTGGCTCTGGTCCAGCAGGAATTGTCGCGGCAATTTCTGCTTCTTTGCATTCTAAACTTGACTGTAACATTTTTTTATTTGAGTCATTAAAAGATGTTTGCAAAACTATTTTGGCAACTGGTAATGGGCGCTGCAACTTCTCTAATGTTGTTCTAGATATTGATCGTTTCAACAACCCGCATTTTGTTAATGAATTCAGAAGATTTAGCAACCTTGGAGAAGACGTTGTTTCGATACTTGAATCATTTGGGCTTGAATGGATGGTTAATGATGCTGGCTTAATGTTTCCGCTTTCAAACAAAGCTAGCAGTGTTAGAGATGTTTTAGTCGGGGCGCTTGGCAAATCAGATGTAAAAGTTGTCGCAGATAGGCAAATTTCTTTCATCAGTGAACTTTGCGATTTTGATGCAGTGATAATTGCAACAGGGCACAGAGCTTGTGCTGATCTTTTATCAGGCATTAAATGTTATCCAATGAGGCGAGTTTTGTGCCCGATAAAAACTAGGGAAAATGTTTCAGTTGCAGATAATGTTCGTTCTCGCGTAAACCTCAAAGTTATTCGCACTTTAAAAGAAGCAAACAAAAGCGCTGTTTTTTGTGATTTTGGCCAGGATAAAGATTTCGAACAGTTAGTTTTTGAAGAAGATGGGGAAGTCCAATTTAGAAAATATGGTATTTCTGGCATAGTAACTTTTAATGCTTCTCGTTATGTTTTACCAGGTGATAAGCTTGTTCTAGATTTTGCTTCGCCTATTGTGACCGATGACATTAAAAACCATTTGCAGGCGCGTTATGAAAAATGTAGCGGAGATGTTGATTTATTCTTCAGGGGTTTTTTGCATGAAAATTTAGCAAGATTAATCAAGACCAGGATCAAAAAACAGCATTCTTTTGAAGAAGTTTTTAATTTAGTCACCTCGTTTGAGCTTACCGTTGTTGAAGTTTTTGAGGATGAGAAGTTAAGTCAAGTTTCACGCGGCGGAATAGATGTTAATTATGTTTCACCTTCTACTCTTGAAGTAATGCCTTTAGAGAAAGTTGTTAATCATAAGATTTTCGCTTGTGGGGAAGTGCTAGACATTGATGGACCTTGTGGTGGATATAACCTCACGTGGTGTTTTGAAAGTGGTTGGAGAGCAGGCAAATCGGCAGCTCAGCTCGTCTAGTGGTGATTAGATTCTTGGGTTGTGAGAGAGTTGATTTTTTCAAAGCTTAATCACTCGTTGATTTCCCTCTCATCACAATTTATACAGAAATAAGTATTATTTACTAAATCAATCATATTTGGAGTTTAGATGTCACCTTTAGAAACTATTGTTGAACATTTGAGAGATGGGGAAGTGGTTGGTTTTCCAACTGACACAGTTTATGGATGCGGAGTTTCTGTTCGCGATGCAAGCTCAGCTTCACTCGTCAATGAATTTAAGAGACGTGATCCGAACAAGCCGGTGGCCTGGCTAATTGCTAGCAAAGATGAAGTTGAAGTTTATGCAAAAAATGTGCCTGACTACGTCGATGAGTTAATGGCTACAGGCTGGCCTGGTGCAATGACCTTGATTCTTGAGGCTTCAGAAAATGTGCCATTAAGTTTTTTGTGTGGACTTGACACCATTGCTTTAAGGCTGCCTAAATGCGCTTGCGTTAGAAAAGTTATAACTTCACTGGGGTGTCCAATCGCTGCTAGTTCAGCAAATTACACAGGTGAAAAACCTCCAAGATTTTTAGATGATGTCCAAAGCGGTTTTCTGGACAACTTGGGATATGCTTTGACTTGTTTGCATGGACAATGCAAAGATGCTAGTGGAATTCCTTCAACTATAATTGACTGCACAGGTGATGTGCCTGTGACGCTTCGATAAAACATCTAGGATAAGGAACTATCTTGAAAATTGCATTTGCTTCCGACCATGCTGGTTTTGAGCAGAAAGAGAAGCTAAAAGAGGCTTTAGAGAAAGAGGGTTATGAGGTTTTAGACCTCGGGCCTAATAACGATTCACGTGTTGATTACCCCGACTATGCTGCAAAGCTTGCTCACACAGTAGCAGATGGTAGTGCTAGGTTTGGAGTTTTAGTTTGCGGAACTGGCATTGGAATGGCGATTGCTGCAAATAAAATAGATGGAATTAGAGCAGCAAATGTAACTCGCAGTGATTTCGCAGCGCTGTCGCGTGAGCACAACGACGCTAATGTTTTAACGTTATCGGGCCGTTTTGTTAGTTTTGACGAGAACTTGGCTTGCGTTAACGCTTTTCTCTCAACTGAGTTCGGAGGCGGCCGTCACGCTGGTCGAGTTGAAAAAATTATGAATTTGGAGAAATAGTCATGGCTGAAAAACACGACACTCGTCCTAGCTGGGATGAATATTTCATGAAGCTTGCTAACGATGTCGCAACAAGAACCACTTGTCTTCGTCGCGGAGTTGGTTGTGTTATTGTGAAAGACAACCGCATTTTAGCAACCGGATATAATGGTGTTCCATCTGGTCTTCGCCATTGTTGCGAAACAGGGTGCTTGCGTGAAAAGTTAGGTGTTCCAAGTGGGCAGCGACATGAGATTTGCAGAGGTCTTCATGCTGAGCAAAATGCAATCATTCAAGCTGCAAAATATGGAATCAACATTCAAGGTTCTAAGATTTATGTAAACACTCAACCTTGCATTGTGTGCGCCAAAATGATTATTAATGCAGGCATTGAAGAGATAATTTATCAAAACCCCTATGATGATGAATTGGCGCGAGAGTTACTTCAAGAGTCGGGCATCAAAATGCGTGTTTTCGATTTTTAATTCTTTTTTGAGGACATTCTTATTATGGCAATTGCAATTCTTATTGGCATTTTAATTGGCATTGTTGGTTTTTTGCCTCTTTTAGGTGCGCTAAAAATTTCTAAAAAAATTGTTGCGACACGCACTGGCCTAAACGCCGCGGTGATGATTTTCAGCATTTTAATTTCTCTTGCGATTATGATTGTTTCGATGCTCATTTTTAATGATTTGAACCACTCAAACATCTTGCCTTTTGTGTTGAGCGCGGCCATAACGCTCATTATTACAGCGATTGGTTTTGGAATTTGGTTTCAAATTAAGCACTCTTAGTGCGAAGTTACTTTCTTTAGTTAACAAATTCTGTGATATACTCACTTTTGTTATCTAACTGTCTTAGTTTCAATATAAATCTCAAAACATCTTTAGCAGAGAGGAAAATCTTGAAGTTCTTTCTTGACACTGCCGACCTTGCAGAAATTGAGGAGGCAAACAGTTGGGGGGCTCTAGCTGGCGTAACAACAAACCCAACACTTTATTCGCGAATTGGTGGAAAGCTTGACGACTTTCATAATCACATCAAAAAGATATGTGATATTGTTGGTGAAAATTGCCCAGTTTCAGCCGAATCTGTCGCTATGACTCGAGATGAAATAGTTGCTGACGGTCGCGTTTTAGCTGCAATTGCTCCTAATGTTGTCGTTAAAGTGCCAACTTGCGTTGAGGGATTAGCTGCAACTAGAGCTCTTGCTGACGAAGGAATTAGAGTTAACATGACTCTTTGTTTTAGTGTTCCGCAAGCAATATTAGCTGCTCGCGCGGGTGCTCGTTATATTTCACCTTTTATTGGTCGTTTTGATGACATTTCAGAAGACGGCCTTGATCAGGTGCAACAAATTGTTCAAGCAATCGGAAATTATGATTTCACAAAAAACACTGTCAATGGAGAGCAGGTAGAAATCATCGCAGCTAGCATTCGTAGCGCAAATCATGTAACACAATGCGCTTTATTTGGCGCAGACATCGCCACAGTCCCTTTTGCTGTCATGAAAAAACTTGTGAAACATCCATTAACCGACGCTGGAATTGAATCGTTTTTAAACGATTGGGAGAAAGTTAAATAATGCCTAGAAAAAAAGCAGAAGAAACAACAGAGGTGGTTGCCGAGGAAAAGCCTAAGACTGTGCGTCGGGGCAGGCCAAAGAAGGTTGCTGTCGAGAGCACAGAAGCACCTTCAACCGAAGAGGCAGCATTGATAGATTTGGCGGCTGTGCCTGAGAAGACTACCAAAAGAACAAGCACTAAAAAGGCTGCTTCTGCAACAAAAAAAGATGTTGACGAAAAATCTTCTGCTTCTGATGAAATTGAAAAGAAGCCTACTAGAAGGCGCGTTTCTAAAAAAACTTCATCTGCTTCTGTTGATGATGAAGAGGCAGCTGCAACTGATGCCCCGAAGGTTTCTTCTGATAGTGAAGACTCTTCCACTTCTTTAAAAGACTTAAAAGAGGAAAAGGCAGATGTTGATGAGAAAGTTGACACTGAGTCTAAAACTGAAGAAGTTGAAACTTCTCATGAAAAAAAAGGTGAATCTTTAGAAAAAGAACAAGACTCGGATGCGCAAACTCGGCATGCTGCCAGGAAAAATAATAAACAAGGCAAGCGGAACAAGCGCCAACAAACACAATATGAACCAAGCACTTCGCGTGAAGATCTCGAAGCGCTAACTGTGTCAGATTTGCGTGAAAAAGCAGCACAATTAAACATTGATGCTTCAGGCATGCGCAAGGCTGAAATGATTGAGAAGATTTATGTCAATTTAGCTATTGCTGAAGGTTTTATGGAAGTAACAGGGATTCTTGATATTCTTCCTGACGGCTATGGCTTTTTGCGCATGGATGGCTATTTGCCAAGTGAGCATGATGTTTATGTTTCTTTGTCAACGATTAGAAGAAACGGCCTTAGAAAAGGTGATAACGTAACAGGTCAGACACGCCCAGCACGCAGCGGAGAAAAATTTGCTGCAATTCAAACTGTTATTAGCGTCAACGGAATTCCTGTTGACGAGTTGTGCTCCCGCCCTAAGTTTTCTGAGTTGACGCCAGTTTATCCAGATGAAAGACTTTTGATGGAGCATGGCAAAGACACAATCACAGCGCGAGTCATTGATCTTGTATCTCCAATTGGCAAGGGACAACGTGGATTGATTGTTTCTCCTCCAAAGGCTGGTAAAACTACAATTTTGAAGGACATCGCAGCTTCGATTCATGCAAACAATCCTGAGGTTTATTTAATGTGTTTGCTTGTTGACGAACGTCCCGAAGAAGTCACCGACATGGAGAGATCAATTCACGGCGAAGTTATTTCTTCAACTTTTGATATGCCTTGTGAAAATCATATTCAAGTTTCCGAACTCGTGATAGAGAGGGCTAAGCGTCTTGTTGAGCAGGGAAGAGACGTTGTGATTTTGCTTGACAGCATCACTCGTTTGGCTCGAGCCTACAACCTTGGACAACCTGCTTCAGGTCGTGTTCTTTCTGGCGGTGTTGATTCAACCGCGCTTTATCCACCAAAGAGATTTTTGGGTGCAGCAAGAAACATTGAAAATGGCGGATCTCTAACAATTCTTGCTTCTGCACTCATCGATACTGGTTCTAAAATGGATGAAGTTATCTTTGAAGAATTTAAGGGCACGGGCAACATGGAGCTTAAACTCGACCGCAATCTTGCTGATAGGAGAATATTCCCCGCCATCGATCCAATTACTTCGGGCACTCGTAAAGAAGAGATTTTGCTTGATCCTCAAGAGGCGCCTTTGATTTGGGCTGTTCGAAGCGTTCTTGCTAATTTGGGAAGCACTGAGCGTGCGATGTCGGTTCTCATTAAGTCTTTAAAGCAAACTGGTTCTAATGCAGAATTTATAATTCGTTCAGCTAAGAAGGCACAAACACACATCTCTGGCGATAATTTTGAGTTGTAATTATGACAATCATCTGGAACAAACAAGACATAGCGAGCAATTGGCCAAAAAGAGCTGTCGTAACGACTGGTACACCATATGGAAATAAAGCGCTTCACTTTGGACACATTGGTGGCGTGTTTGTTCCTGCCGATGCTTTTGCACGTTTCTTGCGCGACAGGCTTGGAAAAGACAACGTTAGATTTGTTGGAGGAACCGATTGCTTTGGATCCCCCATTAACGAAGGCTACAGAAAAGCTGTTGAGGCAGGCACTTTTGAAGGTTCAATTTCTGATTATGTTATGAGAAATCACAACCTTCAAGCTGAGACTTTAAAGGCATACAACATTTCACTTGACATTTTTGAAGGCTCAAACATTGGAACTTCTGCTGAAGTACATTCACAACTATCAAAAAACTTTATATCTGCACTCTATGACTCAGGAACTTTGCACCTTGAGTCGACGATGCAGTTTTATGACGAAAAGGCAAAAACCTTTTTAAATGGCCGGCAAGTGCATGGTCATTGCCCTGTTCAGGGGTGCAAATCTGAGGAAGCATACGCTGATGAGTGTTCGCTTGGGCATCAATATGACCCAACTGATTTGATTAATCCAGTCTCGACAATCACAGGCGAAGTTCCAACGATGAGACCTGTTAAAAACTGGTACTTCGATTTGCCTAGTTATCGTGAGTTTCTAAAAAAATATTGCGAAGATTTGCGCGACGATGATTTGGTTCGCTCAATCGTCCCCACAACACTTGAGGAGTTTTTGGGAGACCCAATCATATTCGTTAAAAATGAGGCTTTTGATGAATATAAAACTGTGTCAGCTGATTTGCCTCAACATGAATTTAGAGAGGCGCAAAAAGGCAAGCAATCATTTGAACTCGTGTTTAAAACAATCGAAGATCGCGACGTCGCACGTGAAGTTCTAAATTCTGCGCACATTCGCATCAGAACTTCAAAAACTCTTGTTCCTTTTAGGCTAACGGGAAACATCGAATGGGGTGTAAAAGCACCTGTAATCGACGATGTCAACGGGCTTACAGTTTGGTGCTGGCCTGAGAGTTTATGGCAACCCATTTCGTTTACGATTGCAAGAAACAAACAACTTGGACTACCTGATGACGCTTGGCAAGATTTCTGGTGTGATGATGATGCACAGGTCTATCAATTTTTAGGCCAAGATAATCTTTATTTTTATGGTGTTGCTCAAACTCCGATGTTCGATGCAGTCAAAGATAAAAACTTGTTTGGTGGTTCTAAAAAAGAGTTAAAGCAAACAAGACTAATTGCTAATTATCATTTGCTTTTCGGAAAAACTAAAGCTTCTTCATCTGGTTCTGTAAAACCTCCAAGTGGTGAAGAGCTTCTTGAACACTACACGGTCGACCAGCTCAGATGTCATTTTTGTTCCCTTGGCCTAGGTTTAAAGCCAGTTGCTTTTTCTCCTAAACCATTTGACCCAAATTTGACCGAAGAGAAAAGAAGGGATCCTCGAGTTGCTGATCCTGCACTAAAAGAGGCGGCTCTAATTAACAATGTTTTCAACAGACTTGCTCGAAGTTGTTTTTACGAGGCTGCTAATTCATTTTCTTCTAATGTTCCAATTTGCCCGATTAGCGATGATGTGGTTGAAAGAGCGCAACAAGCGCTAGTTTCCTATGATGAAAAAATGCAAAAAGTTGAACTTCACAGCGTTTTTGGCGTGTGTGATGAGTTTGTTCGTTATGCCCAAAAATATTGGGCAGATGGAGCAAAAAGTCTTAAAGATTCACCTTCTGGCAGTGATGAGAGACAACACCTTCTTTGTGATTGCTTGTATTTAACGTGGATTAGCGCGCTAATGATGCATCCTTTCGCTCCATCTGGTTGCGATTTGATTTGTGAATGCATGAACACAGACCCCAGTGATTTCTTTACTTGGAATTCAGACTTTGTTTCTTTAACTGAAATTTTTGGAGATGTTAGTGTTCATGAGGTAAAAGACTTGCCTCCTCGCTTCGACTTTTTCCCAAAGCATCCTTCGCAATTCAAGAAATAAAAAATTTACTAGAGTTAAATAGTTTATTAGGATCTTTTCTTAGTTCCTCCAAATCAGTTTTATTTGTGAGGCTGTTGGTTTTGGTTTTTTTTAAGTCAAGTTTTAGTCGTTCTAATTGAAAAAAATGTTGTTGTAGTCAAAATGACTTGGACACAAATTAGAAGCACACTAAATTGCTGGTTAAGTGGCTACAACATTTTAACTAATCGTTAATTTATGCGTATTAAAATGTTCTTTGTAGGACTAATTTAATTCATAATCTAGGAGTTCAAATGAAAGTATTAGCACTAAACGGTAGCCCGCACAAGAATGGAAACACCTTTGCTGCATTGACTGAAGCAGGAAAGGTGTTTCAAAACGAAGGCATCGAATTTGAGATTTATCAAGTCGGAAAAGGTCCAACTCGTGACTGCATAGCTTGTGGTGGCTGTAGCGAAAAAGGGTGTGTTTTTGGTGATGATGACGGTGTTAATGAATTTATCGCAAAAGCTAGAAAATCTGATGGTTTAATCTTTGGAACACCTGTTTATTATGCCCATCCATCTGGACATGTTTTGTCTTTTCTAGACAGAGCATTTTACAGTGCAAGCAATGCCTTTGCTGGCAAGGTTGGGGCTAGTTTTGCAGTTGCAAGGCGTGCAGGAACTTGTTCTTCTTTCGACGTAATGAACAAATATTTCGGAATTTCGAAAATGATTATCGCTGGCTCGTCATATTGGAACGTTGGGTTCGGCCAAGCTGATCAGCAATTCTTAAGTGACAAAGAGGGCACCCAGACAGTGCATAATCTTGCATTGAACATGGCCTATATAATGCGCTGTGTTGAGGCGGGAAAGCAAGCAGGCATAAAACCGCCTGAGTTTGAAAGTGGCAACTGGTTTAACTTTATTAGATAACAGAGAGTTGTTAAACAGCTAGTGCCTAGTCTGCTTTAAGGTCATCTAGTTCAGGCACTTTCAGCATCACGAAAAAGCCAATAACGAAAAGAATTGCAATTGACAGCACACCAATGCTTGAGTTTCCCGTTAACACTGTAAAAGTCCCAACAAGAAAAGTGCCAAGAATTGCTGCATATTTACCAAAGATATCAAAGAATCCAAAATATTCGTTTGAGTTTTTCTTTGGACACAATTTTCCAAATTCTGATCGAGAAAGTGCCTGAATGCCTCCTTGGAACATTCCGACAAGAATTGCTAATATCCAAAACTCTGATGCTGTTCTCAAAAACAACGCCGCAAATAGTGTGATTCCGCAATAGGCTGCAATGGCAATTAGCAGCATGCGTCGCGTCCCATATTTGCTAGCAAGTTTGCCATAAATTATTGCTGAAGGGAAAGCCACAAACTGTGTTACGAGAAGAGCAAGAACTAGTTGAGTCGAGCTGATTCCTAGGTCTGTTCCATAGCTCGTAGAAAGCTTAATTATTGTGTGCACGCCATCGATGTAGAAGAAATAGGCAATCATGTAATATCTGATGGCTTTGTTGCTCCAAATCTCTTTGCATGTTGCTTTTAGCCCTGTGATTGCTTTTTTGATTGCGTGTGGTTCGCGTTTTTTGTAGTGAATTTGTTTTACGTTTTTTAGCATTGGAATAGTGAAAACTAGCCACCAAACAGCTGTGATAGCAAATGCAATTTGCATGGCTGTTTTAAGACTAATGCCGATAGCTTCATAGTTGAGAACCACAAGCAAACATGCAATAAACGGGACGCAACTTCCAATGTAGCCCCAAGCATATCCCTGGCTTGAGACCTCATCCATGCGTTCGTTTGTGGTTGCATCAATTAAAAGAGAATCATAGAAAACCATTGAGGCGTTGAGTGACACAGCACTAATCACATAAATTACAAGAAATGCGATTGGCAAGGTGGGGAGTCCAAGTGCCACAGTTGCAACAACTCCTGTTCCAACACACCCTGCTATGAACTTCTTCTTCATCCCTTGCATGTCGGCGATTGAGCCTAAAATTGGCATTAGGAGTGCGATGATTAAAGAAGCGACAGTCTCTGCATAACTCCATGCAACTACAATTCCTCCTGAGGGGGACAGTGAGCTGAAATAAATCGGAATGATGCTTGTTGCTAGAAGGACTAGCGCTGAATTACCGACATCATATGCTATCCAACTTTTCTCGATGCCAGTGAATTTTTGTTTTGACATTAAGTCTCTTCCTCATGTTGATCGATTATTGTCTCTAATATTTTAAATTTATTGTTGTAAAGCTTTAGCTATATTTTCACAATAATGTTTTAAAAATGCCTGTCTAACAGCAAAAACGAAGGCTTCGTTGCTTTAAAGGTCTGTTTTTGATTTTGTAGTGTGCGATAATTCACCTCAGCCAAGAAATAGGAGGTTTTTGTATGCCCGCTATTCTCACACATCATTTTTTCGGAAAAAGTGTTCTTAATGAAGTGTCAACCATTGTTGAATTTAAAAGCAAGGAAGAAATCGATGCTTTTCTCCTTGGTAATCAAGGCCCAGATCCATTCTTTTATCTCGTGCTTGGCAGGAGATACAAAACATCGAAACCATTAGGCTCAGTGATGCATAAGGCTAGGCCAGCACAGCTATTGTTCAATTTGTGTTCATTGACCAAAAATACCGAGAGTGACTCATCGCAAATTGCTAGGGCCTATGTTTCTGGATTTTTGTGTCATTGGGCTCTTGACTCAACTCTGCACCCCCTTGTTTATTATTGGCAAAATTCTCTCATTGGAGCTGGAGTTGTTGGCTTAGATGCATCGTCTTCAGGCAAAGTTCATGGAGAAATTGAGCGTGACATTGACGAAGCAGTTCTTTATTCTCGGACTGGCAGAACAATAGATAGTTATAAACCCTACAAAGAAATCCTCAATTGTTCTAAAGATGCCTTAAAAACAATTGATTCTTTGTATGAGAGAGCTTCTATCATGACATATGGTCTCCCTGTTAGAAACGATTCATTTAGCGCAGCTGTCTGCGGATTTAGACACATTCAGCGATTGTTTTACAGCGCAGGCGCCACAAAAAGAGGTTTATGCAGTGCAATAGAAGTTTTATTTACTAGAGATGATTATTCACTCTACAATGCAATGTCGCATCGAAGCAGGGCAGAAGCTTTTTCAATCTTTGATAACAGAGAACATGATGATTGGATTAACCCTTTTACGAATGAGAAATCTAGCGATTCATTTGAGGATTTGTTTAACAAGGCAAAAGATCTAGCAGTTGATGCTGTTAAAAAACTTGTTGTAAGCACTTGCACTTTAAATGTTTGTGAAGAAGTGACTAAAAACTTAAATTTTGAGGGCGAGTATTCAGAGATAGATGGCGATTTTGAGTGGTGCTAGCTGCCTCCTATTCTTTAGCAGCTAGCATTTCCACGAATTGTTTTGCGGTTCTTCCGCTTCTTCCGCCCTTTTGTGTTGCAAAGCGCTCTGCTTCTAATTCTAGTTCGCTTTGCGGAATTGATATTCCTGCTTTAACGGCAAGGTCTCTCACAATACCAAGATATGTTCGCTTGCTTGGGCGAGAGAAAGTGACATGAATCCCGAATCGCTCCGATAGTGAAACCATTTCTTGAATAGAGTCGTTTACATGAATTTCATCGCCATCTCGGTCGCTGAATTTTTCCTTTACGATGTGGCGCCTGTTTGAAGTTGCATAAATGAGCACGTTATTCGATTGAGCAGAAAGTGATCCTTCCAAAAGCGCTTTCATTTGTCCAAAAGTGTCGTCATCAGATGAAAATGAAATGTCGTCAATAAAAATTATAAAGTGAAGAGGGGAGTCTTCTATTTCGGCAATAACACGCGAGATGCTAGCAATTTGTGACTTTTTAATCTCTATGACACGAAGCCCTCGACTTGCATATTCGTTAACAACTGCTTTTATTGTTGATGACTTGCCAGTTCCTGCATCGCCAGTTAAAAGGACATTTTGCGCAGGCTTATTGTCAAGAAAAGCTAGAGTGTTGTCAATTACAATTTGACGTTCTCGGTTGTAGTCAAAGAGATTTGCAAGGCTTGTTGTATCAGCGTGTTTGACTGGAACAATTTGTCCTGTTGAACTGTCTAGCTCAAACATAATAGATTGTGCCCAAATGCCAAAGCCTCTTGTCTTTACGTTTTCGGTCATTGCGTCAAACGTTGATTTAATATCAACGCTTGACGTTTCAAAACGAGGCGCATTTTCTCCCCACGCTTGATAGGAACTAATCTCATCGCATGTTGTGTCAGCGATGCTTTGCAAGATTTTTAAATCACTTTGCATTGCGTCTTCTAGACACTGAGGGATTTTTTCACCTTTTGACGTTTTTTCAAGATAAACATTGTCATCGCTTTTTACTAATTGCAAGACATATTGAGAAAGGTCTCCACCTGCTCTTTTGTAAAGCTTTCTGCACAGGCTAGCATATTCAACCTGTGCAGAAGCACAATTCAAGCTTTTGTTAAGTTTTTTTAAAACCGAATCTTTTGATGGTTTATTAAAAATTGTCAGATATTTTATGTTTCTTGAATTATCCATAATTATTGGTTTACTATCGCACCAAAAGCGCCACCTGAAACAAGTTTTGCATAGCGCTTGAGATAGCCTGATAGCTCTTTTGTCTTTGGTGTAAAGTTCTTCATTCTTTCATCAAGTTCTGCTTCATCCACTTGAAGTTCAATTGTGTTGTTTGGGATGTCTATTTTAATTATGTCTCCGTCTTTTACAACACCAATGAGTCCACCTGATGCAGCTTCTGGTGTTATGTGACCAACACATGCACCGCGAGTTGCTCCACTAAAACGACCATCAGTAATGAGAGCAACGGAGTCTCCAAGTCCCATTCCCATAATTGAAGAAGTTGGGGCAAGCATCTCTCTCATGCCAGGTCCGCCTTTTGGACCTTCATATCTAATTACAACAACATCGCCTGCAACAATTTCTCCCGCGTTGATTGCTGATTGGGCCTCTTCTTCTGAATCAAAGACTTTTGCAGGCCCAACATGAACTAACATTTTGTCAGAAACTGCGCTTCGTTTTACAACGCATCCGTCTTTAGCAAGATTTCCTCGAAGAACAGCAATTCCGCCAGTTTCAGAATAGGGAGCATCAACGCTTTTAATGATGTCGGTGTTAAGATTCTTGCAATTTTTAATGTTTTCGCCAACGGTTTTTCCAGTTACGGTAATGCAATCTTCGTGAATGAGTCCCTTGCGTGACAGCTCGTTCATCACGGCGTAGACTCCACCAGCTTCATTCAAGTCTTCCATGTATGTGCGTCCAGCTGGAGCTAGATGGCAAATGTTAGGGGTTCTCGCGCTAATATCATTGGCAATGTCAAGGTTGATATCAATTCCGCATTCGTGAGCAATTGCAGGGAGGTGAAGCATTGAGTTTGTAGAACAGCCAAGTGCCATATCGACAGTGAGTGCATTCTCGAATGCCTCACGTGTCATGATGTCACGAGGGCGAATGATTTTCTTATACATTTCCATCACCTGCATGCCCGCTTGCTTTGCAAGTTCAAGACGAGCTGAATATGGTGCAGGAATTGTCCCATTTCCTCGAAGGCCCATGCCCAAAACTTCAGTTAGACAGTTCATTGAGTTAGCCGTGTACATTCCTGAGCAACTGCCACAAGAAGGGCAGGTCTTGCACTCAAATTCATGAAGTTCACTAGCTCCTATTTTTCCTGCATTGTATTGACCAACTGCCTCAAAAATTGATGAGAGGGACGTTTTGTTTCCATGAATGTGACCAGCGAGCATTGGGCCACCTGAAACAACAACAGTTGGAACATTAACTCTTGCTGCTGCCATGAGCAGTCCTGGTACATTTTTGTCACAATTTGGAATCATAACAAGAGCATCGAATGAGTGTGCAATTGCCATGCATTCTGTTGAGTCAGCGATTAAATCACGTGTTACGAGAGAATATTTCATTCCAACGTGCCCCATTGCAATGCCATCGCAAACAGCAATTGCCGGAAATTCAACAGGCGTTCCGCCTGCCATTGCAACACCTAGTTTTACAGCTTGAACAATTTTGTCGAGGTTCATGTGGCCAGGAACAATCTCGTTGTACGAATTTACGATTCCAACAAGTGGACGTTTCATATCGGTGTCAGTCATGCCTAGCGCATGGAAAAGAGATCTTGCCGGTGCGAATTGTAGATTTTCGCTTCTGTCTTTAATATCCATTTATATCTCCCAGAAATAATTATTTTTACGTGCTTTTATTATCTCGTAAGTAATAAAAAAGGGGAGTTTGCACTCCCCAAATTTCTCATCAATTCTTCTTGATGAGTCAATTAGTTGTTAATGAGCTGATCGTCGTCGCTCCAGCTGTAGAGCTTACGAATCTCTTTGCCAACCTTCTCTGATTGGTGCTCAGAAGCAAGTTTTCTCATTGCGTTGAAGTGAACTTGTCCACCTGCATCGCTCATGTCAAGCAAGAACTCTTTTGCGAATGTCCCGTCTTGAATGTCAGAAAGAATCTTCTTCATAGCTTTCTTTGTGTCTTCAGTGATAATCTTTGGACCAGTGATGTAATCACCATACTCAGCAGTGTTTGAAATTGAGTAACGCATTCCTGCAAAGCCCGATTGATAAATCAAGTCAACAATGAGCTTCATTTCATGAATGCACTCGAAGTAGGCATTTCTTTCGTCATAGCCAGCTTCAACAAGTGTCTCAAATCCAGCCTGCATCAAAGCGCAAACACCACCACAAAGAACAGCTTGCTCACCAAAGAGGTCTGTTTCAGTTTCTGTTCTGAATGTGGTCTCAAGAACACCTGCACGTGCACCGCCGATTCCTGCTGCATATGCAAGTGCAATGTCCCAAGTGTCACCAGTTGCATCGTTTTCTACAGCAACGAGACATGGAGTGCCTTTTCCAGCTTGGAACTCGCTACGGACTGTGTGTCCTGGAGCTTTAGGAGCAATCATCATCAAGTTAACATCAGCTGGTGGCTTGATGCAACCGAAGTGAATATTGAAGCCATGTGCAAATGCCAATGTGTTGCCTGGCTCAAGGTTTGGTTCAATGTCGTTTTTGTAGAGGTCAGCTTGAAGTTCATCATTGATGAGAATCATGATGATGTCGGCAGCCTTAGCAGCCTCAGCTGCTGTTGTCACTTTGAGGCCTTGCTCTTCAGCTTTCTTCCAGCTTTTAGAACCTTCATATAGGCCGACAATGACGTCCACTCCGCTGTCTTGTAGGTTTAGCGCATGAGCATGGCCTTGTGAACCATAGCCAATAATTGCGACTGTTTTACCTGACAGTTTCTGGATGTCACAGTCTTTCTCATAGAAAATTCTTTGCATTGATCCCATCTCCTTACTAATTTCTTAGTGCAAAAAATTTATAAAATCACAGAATTGCCAATTGTCCTGCTACCTTTTTCAAGCGAGACACTGCCAGTTCTGCAAATTTCAAGTATAGTGAACTCCCTCATGATGTCAATGAAATCATCGATTTTCTCAGTGGTGTCACAAAGTTGTAACATTATTGAATGCTTCGAATAATCAACTGTTTTTGCGCCGAATGCATTAGCCGCCGCAATGATGTCAGCTCGTGTTTTTGCGTTGTTATCCATCTTAACTAACAGCAGTTCTCTAGACACAGAGTTTGATGAATCAAATTCTTTTATTGTTCTCACATCAGGGAGCTTAACCAACTGATTTTTCAGTTGCTCTTTTTTTATGTCATCTCCATCAAAGACGACAGTGATGCGAGAAAGTTCGCTGTCTTCTGTCTCAGACACGGTTAGAGCATTGATGTTAAACTGGCGGCGCCTAAACATTGAAGTTACACGGTTTAGCACACCAAACTTGTTGCGGACAAGCACAGCTAATGTATATCTCTTCATGTTAATCACCCAGCTTTACGATAATTTCGTCAACAGATCCGCCTGGTGGGAGCATTGGTAAAACCATTTCATCTTTGTCGATAGTTGCATTGATGACATAAGGTCCGTGTTTCTTAAATGCACGTTTTAGCGCTGCGTTCACTTCTTCAAGAGTGTTTGCATTTTCCCCGTCGGCACCAAAAGCTTTAGCAAGAGCCACAAAATCGGTTCGTCTGTCAAGAATAGTGTTTGAGTAATGTTTGTCAAAAAACAGTGTTTGCCATTGACGAACCATCCCCAAAACTCCGTTGTTGAGAATAAGAATTACAACTGGGACCTCGTTTTTAACTGCAGTTGCAAGTTCGGTTAAGCACATTCCAAAGCTGCCATCGCCTGTAATTAGGACAGTGTGCTCCTTTGTTCCCATTTCGCATCCGATTGAGGCACCAAGCCCAAATCCCATAGTTCCAAGACCGCCGCTTGAAATAAATGTTCTTGGCTTTTCATAGTCGATGTATTGTGCAGCCCACATTTGGTGTTGCCCAACATCTGTGCAGATTGGCGTGTTGTCATGTTTGATTTTATTCAGTTCTCCAAGAATGTTTTTTGGAGTCATGCCATCGCGATTATCGGCATTTTGTTTTTCAATTGCTTTTTGTTGTGCGATAAAACGATTCCATTCGAGGTTTTCTTTTGGTTCTACCGCTTTATTGAGTCGGCGAAGGGAGCCTTTTAGGTCGCCACGAATTCCGCAAACACATTTAACTGTCTTCGACAATTCAGAAGGGTCGATGTCGATGTGAATAAACTGAGCGCTAGGAGCAAATTTTGCTCTGTTTCCTGTTGTTCTATCGTTGAAACGAACACCGAGCGAAATAACGAGGTCTGCATGGTGCATAGCAAGAGAAGATGCATAGTGACCATGCATTCCTTGAAAACCAAGGAAACGAGGAGTGCTGTCAGGTAAGCCAGAAATTCCCATTAGGGAACATCCGATTGGTGCATCAATTTTTTCTGCGAGCTCAAGCATTTCTTCTTGAGCTCCAGAAGTAATCATGCCGCCACCAAAATAAATGAATGGGCGTTTTGCTCGTTTTATGAGTTTTGCTGCTTCATTAATTAGAGTGATGTCGGGCTCGTTTGTTGGAAGTGGCTCGACAGCTGGTTTTGGCTTGAAGTTGCATGTTGCCTGTTGCACGTCTTTTGGAATGTCCACAAGCACAGGTCCTGGACGCCCAGAGATAGCAAGTTGATAGGCCTCTCTAATTACATCTGCTAAGTCTTCTACTTTGTCAACAAAATAGTTGTGCTTAGTTATTGGGAGAGTGATGCCTGTGATGTCGATCTCCTGAAAGGAGTCGGTCCCAATTTGTCTTGTTGGGACGTTGCCTGTAATTGCTAGCATTGGCACAGAATCAAGATATGCTGTAGCAATTCCTGTCACCAGGTTTGTTGCTCCTGGTCCAGAAGTTGCAAACACCACTCCAACTTTCCCAGTTGCTCTAGCATAGCCGTCGGCAGCGTGTGCTGCACCTTGCTCATGAGCTGTTAGTATGTGTGTCATCTTGTCGCTATATGACCAAAGAGAATCATACACGTCGATGATTTGTCCCCCTGGATAGCCAAATATAGTGTCAACTCCCTGTTCGAGGAGAGTTTCAACTAAGATATCACCACCCTTTAATTTCACTTTTCTGTTACCTTTCAACTAGATAAATGAAGCTATTAAGTTGCCACACTCTTTGCATCCAACTTTTATAGTTCCATCAGTGTAAATGTCGGCCGTTCTGTAGCCTTCGTCTAGATATTTCGACACTGCATCTTCGATAGCTTTGCTTTCTTCATCAGCATCGAAGCTAAATTTTAGCATCATGGCAGCAGAGAGAATTGTTCCAATTGGGTTAGCGATGTCTTGACCGGCGATATCTGGAGCGCTTCCATGAATTGGTTCATAAAGGCCGCATTTAGTGTTCCCGAGTGAACTTGATGGAATCATTCCGATTGAGCCTGTTATCATTGATGCTTCATCGCTCAAAATGTCGCCAAACATGTTTTCTGTAACAATGACGTCGAACTGCGATGGGTCACGAATAATTTGCATCGCGCAATTGTCAACGAGCATTTCGCTCAATTGAACATCAGGATATTCATTTTCCATCTCATGAATAACACGCAGCCACAAACGGGAAGTCGCTAAAACATTGCTTTTTTGAACAACGCAAAGTTTTTTGTTTCTTTTTTGAGCCATTTCGAATCCAATTTTGCAAATTCGTCTGACTTCTGCAGAGTTGTATGGCATGTAATCTATTGCCTGCTCGTGATCGTTTTCGCTAAATGTCTCATGTTTTCCAAAATAAATTCCGCCAATGAGTTCGCGAACAATCAAAAAGTCAATCCCTCGATCAACAATTTCTTGCTTTAGAGGAGAGGCGCTTGCAAGCTGTGGCCAAATTTTTGCTGGCCTGTTGTTGGAGTAGACTTTCATTGCAGCGCGTAAGTTCAAAAGACCCTTTTCTGGGCGCTTTTCGCTTGGCAAATCGTTCCATTTGTCACCGCCAACTGCTCCTAGCAAAACACTGTCGGAATTGCAGCAAATCTCTTTCGTCTCTTGTGGCAAAGGTTCGCCTGTTTTATCAATTGCGACACCGCCCATGTCAACAAAGTCAAAATTAAAGGTGTGACCAAATTTTTCAGCGATTTTGTCTAAAACAACTATCGTGGCATCAACAATCTCTGGGCCGATACCATCGCCCTTGATAACAGCAATATTTTTTTCCATGTTTAGTTTCCTTTTTTGATCGAAGCTAAAAGCCCACCATCAGATATGATTTTTTGGATGAACGGTGGGAAAGGTTGTGCTTCATATTTCTTGCCAGTTGAGTTGTTTGTGATAATTCCTTTATCAAAATCAATTGATACGTCATCGCCGTCGTTAATATCTTCAGCTGCTTGTTCACATTCAAGGATTGGAAGACCAATGTTTATGGAATTGCGATAAAAAATTCTAGCAAAGCTTTTTGCAATAACGCAGCTAACACCGTTTGTTTTGATTGTTAGTGGGGCGTGTTCACGAGATGACCCGCAACCGAAGTTCCAGCCGGCAACGATTATGTCGCCACTTTGAACTCTTTCTGTGAAAGTTTTATCGATGTCTTCCATGCAGTGCTTTGCAAGTTCTTGAGCATCGGAAGTGTTTAAATAGCGAGCAGGGATAATTACATCTGTGTCAACATTGTCTGGATATTTGAAGACTCTTCCTTGTGCTTTCATTTTTAAGCCTCCAATTCTGTGATGTATCCGGTTAATGCACTTGCTGCAGCTGTGTATGGGGATGCGAGATACACTTCTGAGTCAACATGCCCCATTCTACCCACGAAGTTTCTGTTTGTGGTTGCAATGCAACGCTCGCCAGCTGCAAGAATGCCCATGTAGCCGCCAAGGCAAGGCCCACATGTCGGAGTAGAGATGATCGCTCCTGCGTTTATGAATTCACCAGCCCAACCGCGGTCGATGCATTCTTTATAAATGTCTTGAGTTGCAGGAATGATTATGCATCTAACGCCGTCTGCAATGTGTTTTCCTCGAAGGACTTCATATGTTGCTTCCATGTCTTCAATGCGCCCATTTGTACAACTCCCAATAACAACCTGATCGATTTTTATGTCGTGCAAATCCTTTGCATCTTTTGTGTTTGACGGAAGATGAGGGCATGACACTGTTGGTTTTATGTCGCCAAGATTAATCTCAAACGTTTTTTCGTATTCTGCGTTCGCGTCGGCATGGAAATAGCGAGGCTCACGCTCTGATCTGCCCTTTAAATAATGTTCAGTAATTTCGTCAGCTTCAAATATTCCGTTTTTGCCGCCAGCTTCAATTGCCATGTTGCAAATGCAAAGACGGTCGTCCATGGAGAGGTTTTTGCAACCCTCTCCAGTAAATTCCATTGATTTATAGAGAGCACCATCAACTCCAATTTTCCCAATAATTGACAAAATGAGGTCTTTTCCGGAAACATTTGGTGCAAATTTGCCACTAAGTTCGAATTTGATGGCTGAAGGAACCTTAAACCAGGCTTTGCCAGTTGCCATTCCAGCCGCCATGTCGGTAGAACCCACGCCTGTTGCAAACGCTCCTAGCGCGCCGTAGGTACAAGTGTGTGAATCGGCACCAATAATTACATCACCTGCGGTGACAACTCCTTGTTCAGGTAAAAGTGCGTGTTCAATACCCATTTTTCCAACGTCATAAAAATGAGAGATGCAGTGCTGACACGAAAACTCACGACAGGTTTTCGATTGCTCAGCAGCTTTGATGTCTTTGTTGGGAGTGAAGTGATCAAGAACAATTGAAATGTGGTCTTTATCAAAAACACCATCAAAACCAGCTTTGTTAAATTCGTTAACCGCAACTGGGGTTGTGATGTCGTTGCCAAGAACCATGTCAAGGTTAGCTTCAATGAGCTGGCCTGGCACAACTTCCTTTTCGCCAGCATGCGCCGCAAGGATTTTTTGAGTTAAAGTCTGTGCCATTATTTGTCACCTCTTTGCATGTTTGTGTACGCAGAAAGAAGTGCGTTTACGTTTGCACGCATAACGTCGGTGTCAGTTCCAGCGCCCCAATACATGTTTCCGTCTTCATCTTGAATTCCGATGTATGACGCACCAACTGAACGCGAGCCGTCAGTCTCCATTGAGTGCTGCGAATAAACCTCTAATGTGTAGTCTGCATTTGTGATTGCCCTAATGGCGTTGTTGATTGCATTCAATCCACCGTTGCCGTTAGCGCTCATTTCAATTTCTTCACCATCTTTGACAACTCTGAGCTCAGCAATTGTTCCATCAACTTCAGTTGAAATGTTGAAATCGATGACTTCAATGTTACCTTTGAGGTTCAAATAGTTTTCCTCAAATATCTTGTTAATCTCGTCTGGCTTGAGCTCTTTTTGAGCATGGTCAGAAATGTCTTTACATTTATATGAGAAGTGCTCACGCATTTTTGGAGGCAGCACATATCCATAGCTTTGTTCAAGTAAATAGCCAATTCCGCCTTTGCCTGACTGCGAGTTAACGCGAATGACGTCAGCGTCATATGTCCTGCCAATGTCATTTGGATCAATTGGTAAATATGGGCATGTCCATTCGTGCAGATTGTTAGCCTCGCGATATTTCATGCCTTTAGCAATTGCATCCTGATGAGACCCGCTAAATGCCGCAAACACAAGTGAACCTGCATATGGAGCGCGCTCATAGACGTGCATGCGGGTGCATTTAACATATTTCTCCACGAGTCGATTCATGTCAGAGAGGTTAAGTTTAGGATCGACTCCGTGGGAGTACATGTTCATAGCAAGAGTGATTATGTCGACATTTCCTGTGCGTTCACCGTTGCCAAAAAGTGTACCTTCAACGCGGTCTGCACCTGCAAGAAGGGCAAGTTCGGTGTCAGCAACACCAGTTCCGCGATCATTGTGTGGATGGAGAGATAGTACAACGTTGTCGCGATACTTTAAGTTTTGACTCATGTACTCAACCTGACTTGCATAAATATGCGGCAAGCTCATCTCTACCGTGACCGGCAGGTTGATAATAACTTTGTTATCTGGTGATGGTTCAAGAATGTCTAAGACTTCATTGCAAACTTCAAGCGCATAGTCTGGTTCTGTTCCAGTAAAGCTTTCAGGTGAGTATTCAAAACGGAAATTGCCATCATATTCACTTGCAAGCTTTTTCACCAGCAAAGCACCATCTGTAGCTATTTTTTTAACTTCGTCTTTAGATTTCTTAAAGACCTGTTCGCGCTGAGCAACACTTGTTGAATTATAGAAATGCACAATTGCACTTGGGGCGCCTTCGCATGCTTCAAATGTCTTTCTGATAATGTGTTCGCGTGCCTGAGTTAACACCTGCACTGTCACATCGTCAGGAATCATGTTTTGCTCTATGAGTGTGCGCAAAAATTCATATTCAGTGCCGCTTGCGGCCGGAAATCCAACTTCAATTTCTTTAAATCCCACATCTAGCAAAACCTGGAAATACTCAAGCTTCTCTTCAAGACTCATTGGAATGACAAGCGCCTGGTTTCCATCGCGCATGTCAACACTGCACCAGATTGGCGGTTTTTCAATGTGGTCTTTGAGCACCCAGTTATTGTATTCAGATGAAACTGGATAATATCCTGGTTTATATTTGCTAGCATCCATCATTTTATTTACCTCTCTAACGTCGCTCTCGATTAAACTTCTGCAATAACCTCAATTTCTAGTAGAGCGCCTTTAGGTAGGTCTTTTACAGCCACGCATGATCTAGCTGGCTTTGACACGAAGTATTCTGAATAAATTTCGTTTACTGCTGCAAAATCACCCATGTCAGCTACAAAGCACACAGTTTTGACAACTTTTTCAAAGCTAGTTCCCGCAGCTTTTAAAACTTCTCCGAGGTTTTTGCAAACTTGATGGGTTTGCTCTTGAATTGTCGTTCCAGCAAATTCACCTGTAGCAGGATCAATTGGAATTTGACCTGATGTGAAAACAAGGTCTCCTGCTTTGATGGCCTGTGAGTATGGCCCGATAGCTGCTGGTGCGCTGTCTGTGTGAATTACTTCGCTCATTTTTCTCTCCTTTTTAACTAAATAGTTCTACTTTTATATGAGCTTAAAGCCCTCACTTGCAAGGGCTTTTTTGATAGTGTTAACGTGATCGAAGTCACGGGTTTCCATTTCGATGCGCAAGAAGCATCCATTTATGTGAAGTGTGTTTCCTTTTTCGTAATGTACGCCTGTTACGTTGCCTCCACAATCAGCAATAATGCGGCTGATTGCTTTGAGTTGTCCAGGTTTGTCCATGAGTTCAATTAGGAGTGACGATGAACGACCTGAATTGAGAAGACCTCTGTCAATAACACGTGAGAGGCTTGTTACATCAATGTTGCCGCCCGAAACTACAGCAACAACTTTTTTGCCTTCAAGTGAAAATTTGTTAAACATTACGGCTGCCACTGCAGCTGCGCCTGCGCCTTCTGCAATCATTTTTTGCTTCTCAATTAAAGCTAAAATAGCACTTGCTACTTCGTCATCGGTTACTAGAGCAATGTCGTCGACATATTGTTTAACAATTTCGAAAGTGTTCTCTCCTGGCTCTTTAACAGCAATGCCGTCAGCTATGGTTGACACTGCATCGAGACATTCAATTTTGCCATCTCTAATTGAGTTAAACATTGAGGGAGCGCCTGCAACTTGCACACCATAAACTTTTACACTTGGGCGAATTTGTTTTACTGCATAGGCAATGCCTGAAATCAATCCGCCACCGCCAATTGGCACGATGATTGCGTCGATGTCATCAAGATCGTTAAGAATTTCAAGGGCAATTGTACCTTGTCCCATGATTACGTTTTCGTCATCAAATGGATGAACGAAAGTGTAGTTTTTCTCGTCTCTGAGCTCTATTGCTCGTGCATATGCGTCGTCATAGCAACCTCCCACAAGTTCAACCTCTGCGCCATAACGCTTTGTGGCTTCTACTTTTGAAATTGGGGCAGTGCCTGGTAGGCAAATAATTGACTTAATTCCATGTTTTGATGCTGCAAGTGCAACACCCTGTGCGTGGTTGCCTGCGCTGCAAGCTATTACGCCATGTTCGCGTTCCTCTTCGCTCAACATTGCGATTTTGTATCCTGAGCCTCTAACTTTAAAAGAGCCAGTGATTTGCAGATTTTCTGGCTTTAAATAAAGCTCACAGTCATTCGCAATTCCATATGAACGCACGCATTTTGTTTCGCGGATAATTCCTTTTAAGACTTGTTGTGCTTCAAATACTTTATCAAGACTCAGCATGTGTAATTTCTCCTGTGTCGTTACATATACTTATTGCAACAATCCATTATAAAACTTACATTTTTTAATTTCTTCGTTCATATTGCTCTAAATAAGCTATTTTTATTGTAATTTAGATTAAAATTGTGCCGTTTTGCTGGACTAATTAAAACTTTTTTATAATGTAAAGCATCGTGCATCGTGAAGTATATATAAAGATGTGAATAATTTTATATCTGCTTTAGAAAATCAGTTGTAGTGCATTGATTTTTATGTATAATATGAAGTCGCGTGTTTTTGAATGATATAAAGGACGAGAAAAAATGGATTACATTAGAGCTATAGAACAACAACAAATCAGAAATGACATCCCTGATTTCAAAAGTGGCGACAACGTAAAGGTTCACTATCGCATCGTTGAAGGAAACCGCGAAAGAATTCAGGTTTTCCAAGGAGATGTTATTAGCCGTCATGGAATGTCTTCACGTGAGACTTTTACAGTGAGAAAAGTTAGCTTTGGCGTTGGTGTTGAGAGAACTTTCCCTGTAAACTCACCTAAAATTGACAAGATTGAAGTAGTTCGCAGAGGTGACGTTAACCGCTCTAAACTCTATTACCTCCGTGACAAAGTTGGTAAGGCCGCAAAAATCAAAGAGAAGTCATTCAACTAGTTTTTTCTCGCGTTTATTTGATTGTTAAGAGCCTCGATGTCGAGGCTCTTTTTTATTTAGGAGAAGATAGTGTCAAAGTTAACGCTTGAACAGGAAAGGGCAAGAGTAAAATCTCTGTTTGATTTCGACCGCAAAATTGCAGAATCTTGCTTGGGAAAGCCAGATGCGATAATTTTAGGAATTGATGAGGTAGGGCGTGGACCGGTGGCGGGACCTTTGGCTGCTGGCGGAGTCGTTTTTACGAGCGAAGTTTTCATTCAGTATTTAAATGATTCTAAAAAAATTACTGAAAAGAGGCGCCCCATTGTTGCTGAGTCAATTAAAAAATGTTCAACTTTTTTTGATGTTGAGTATGCTTCTGCCTCAGAAATAGATGAGTTTGGAATAGTTTGTGCACTAAAGAAGGTGTTTTTGGCAATTATTCAAAAGTGCGAAAAAAGCGGTTATATTCCAGATCTAATTCTCATCGATGGAAATAAAATAGACATTGACCCGCGTGTAACCACAATTGTAAAAGGCGATGCTCAATCGGCTTCCATTGCTGCAGCATCTGTAATCGCTAAAGTTGCAAGAGATTCTCTTATGACAGATCTCGGGACTGAATTTCCCCAGTATGAGTGGGCTAAAAACAAGGGCTATGGCACAAAAGCTCACACAGATGCAATTCTTGAGTTCGGGCTAACTGACCAGCATAGACGCACTTTTTTAAAAAAATTCATTTAGTTATTCACTTGTTCAACACTCCTTTTTTCAGTTTTGGATAACCATTTCTTTCTTATTTTTCTTCACTTTTCTTCTTAGTCTTAATCTCAAACGTTTTAACAAGGAGGTTATTTATGAAAGAAGAAGAAGAAAAGGTTAAATCGGAATGTAAGAATCACAATAAGATTCTTGGTGAGAGGGGCGAGCGAGCAGCTGAGCTTTTCTTAAAGAAGCATGATTATGTGATTCTTGAGAAAAACTGGAGATGTAAATATGGCGAAGCTGATTTAGTTGCCATGGATGGCGACTGTCTTGTTTTTGTGGAAGTGAAAACTCGATCATCAAGAGAACAGGGTTTTCCTAGCGAGGCTGTTGGGCCGAAAAAACGCGCCAAATATGAACAAATTGCGCTTGAATATCTTGCTCAAAGTGATTTGTGCGATTTGCCAATGCGTTTTGATGTTGTCGACATCGTGCGGGTTGATGATAACAGGGCAGCCCTGCGCCATCATGTTAATGCTTTTGGGGTAGCGTGATTTTCATGGGAAGACCAGTTTGCATTAATAGCGCAGTGTTGCGTGGAGTTGAAGCGCAACCTGTTTCTGTTGAAGTCTCTCTTGTGCAGTCACTTCCTGGAATTTCAATCGTTGGCATGGCAGACACTGCAGTTATGGAAGCAAAGGAGAGAGTTAGAACAGCGATTCGGATGTCGGGCTTTTCGATGCCGAACAAAAAGATTGTCGTTAATCTTGCTCCTTCCGACATTAAGAAAAGGGGATGCGCATTCGATTTGCCAATTGCTCTTGGTGTGTTAGTCGCCACTGGACAAGTTAGTTTTGAATTTGTAAATGGGCGTCTTTTTGTTGGAGAGTTGGGGCTAGATGGTTCTGTTAGACCTGTTCCAGGGACACTTGCATATGGAATTTGTGCTCACAAACAATCTCTTGCTTTAGTGAGCGCTGGTTATGAGTCGGTTCCGATTGACACACTTGAGCAGCTTGCTTGCACGAGTCTAATAGATTCACTTGAATTCGAACCGCTTCCCAAAGTTAGCTTTGTTAAACCAGCTAAAGAGTTTTTTGTTTCTGATGGGCCTGATTTTTCAGATGTATCGGGCCATGGTTTCGCTAAAAGGGCTGCTCAAATTGCCGTCACCGGGAATCATGGGCTTTTGATGGTTGGACCGCCAGGATCGGGAAAAACTATGCTTGCAAGCAGGATGGTTACAATATTGCCTCCATTGTCAAGTGAAGAAATGTTGGACACCGCACTTGTGCATTCTGTTGCAGGTGAAGATATATCTCCAATATTGTCTGGTAGACGGCCATTTAGAAGCCCTCATCACAGTGCGACAATGGCAGGTCTTGTGGGTGGTGGAAATCCATTAAAGCCAGGGGAAGTGTCTCTTGCTCACAACGGTGCTCTTTTTTTAGACGAGTTGCCAGAATTTAGCCCGAAGGCGCTACAGTCGTTGCGACAGCCTCTAGAGAGTGCAAAGGTCTGCTTGACTCGAGCTGATGGAAACCTAACTTTTCCTGCTAAGTTTTTGCTAATTGCAGCATCGAACCCTTGCCCTTGTGGCTACTTGGGGGATGAGGAGCATGACTGCACATGCACGGCTCAACAAGTGAGTCGTTACCAAGGAAGAATTGGAGGTCCACTAATTGACAGAATTGATCTACAAATCGATGTAAAGAGGTTGCCGCCGGCCAAAGTGCTTGACTCTGGAAACGGAACCGATTCAATGACACTCAGGGAAGGTGTTATGCTTGCACGTGAGTTCATAAAGTGGCGTGAGAACAAATCCATTGTAAAGGATGCTCAAACTCTTGTTGTTAGTAAAGATTTTTCACGAATTGGCCAAAAGATGAACACCCAACAAATTGTTGATGCTTGTGATTTGAAGAAGGATACAAGAGAATTTGTGATCGAAATGGCAGAAGTTAATCACCTCTCAGGAAGGGGACTTGTTAATACTTTGCGTGTTGCACGAACGATTGCTGATCTTGGTCAGTCTGAATCGGTAAACACCAATCATGTAGCTGAAGCGCTTGGTTTTAGAATTCGAGATGGGATAGGGCAGGGATAGCTTGTGATTGGTAAGAAACTGCAGGGCAAGCGGACTGTTGTTGACAGAAGGTCGAGGTACTATCCTGAATCTTTTAAAGAAATTGCCAAACCACCAAAAAAACTGAGAGTTGTTGGTGATCCTGAGGCGTTAGTTGAAGGGTTGGCCATAGTAGGTGCAAGAAAAGCAACACCTTATGGCTTGAGTTGTGCAAAGCATTTTGGAGAGATCTGTGCAAAAAATGATGTTACCGTCATCTCGGGCGGTGCTCTTGGATGTGACAGCGCTTCACAAAAGGCGTGTGTTGATGCTGGTGGGAAAACTATAGCTTTTGTTGCAAGCATAGATGATGTTTATCCTGCAAGAAATTTCGATTTGTTTCAGAGAATAATTAACTCTGGTGGGGCGATTGTGAGTGAAAACGATTGGTCTGTTAAAAATTTGCCATGGATGTTTAGAGAAAGAAACAGGCTGATAGCAGCGTTGGCAAAAGCAACTTTGATTTGCGAAGCTGGCATTCCTTCTGGAACGTTCTCGACTGCTGATGAAGCGATTTCGGCTAACAGAGATGTGCTAGTTATTCCAGGCGCAATCACTTCGAAGAATTCTCATGGGTCGAATCGATTGATTTATCAAGGGGCGACTCCCATTATTGATGATGAAACTTTTCTTGATGAGTTGCATGCGTTGTTTGGTTGCTTGAGATGTAAACAAATTTCTTCAAATGTTTTGCAAGAAGATTTATCTAGTGAAGACAAAACAATGCTCGAAGCACTCAATTCTTCTTCTCTGTCTGTTGATGAATTAATGTTTTTCGCAAGAAGCTTTACAAGGGACGAGAATTTGCTTGCTTGGACAATGACTTGGGTAGCAAAAGCGAAGGCTGCTGGATGGATTGCTCAATATAATGATGGAACATATGGCCCTTGTGTTTGATTTTTGGTTTTAACATTTGTGGGGAAGGTTCGACGGTTGCTAAAGCGTCTCATTGAGTTGGCTATTTTATAATTCAGATATGGAAAATTTTTACAAAAAAGTTGCAGTTGTTGGAGGCGGTTTAGCTGGCAGCGAGGCCGCTTTGCAGCTTGCAAATCGTGGCATTTCAGTCGATTTATTTGAGATGCGCCCAAAAAAACTCACACCAGTCCACAAAAACGACGACTTTGCAGAACTTGTTTGTTCTAATTCTTTTAAAAGCACCAAAGAAAACAGTGCGGCAGGCATGTTGAAACAAGAATTGCGAAGCCTTCACTCGCATCTTTTTGATGTTGCTCAAAAAACAAGGGTTGAAGCAGGGGGTGCGCTAGCGGTCGATCGTGATTTGTTCTCACAAGGAGTCACGCAACTCATTAATGAAAATAGTTTCATTAATGTAATCAACCGAGAGATAAAAGAAGTTAGTGAACTTGGTGAATATGACGCTGTCATTCTTGCCAGCGGACCTATGACTAGCGAAAACCTTGCCAATTCAGTTTTTTCTAAACTCGGGTCACATAGGCTTAATTTTTATGACGCTGCAGCACCAATCGTTATGGCTGACAGCCTTGATTATGACGTTCTTTTTAAGCAAAATAGATATGAAGATGCAGGTGATAATGCAACGGGCGATTATTTTAATGCCCCCTTTACACGCGATGAATATGAAAACTTTGTAGATGAACTTTTAGCTGCTAACCGCGTAATTCTTAAAAACTTTGAGAAAAAAGAACTTTTTTCAGCGTGTCAGCCAATTGAAGAGATTGCTCGCAGTGGTTATGATGCTCCTCGTTTTGGACCGCTTAAGCCTGTTGGGTTAATTGATCCGAGAACAAACAAAAGGCCTTGGGCAGTGGTGCAACTTCGAAGTGAAAACAAGAACAACACTGCATATAACCTGGTCGGTTTTCAGACTAATTTAACTTTTCCTGAGCAAAAACGAGTTTTCAGTATGATTCCTGGATTGAAGAATGCGGAATTTGCGAGATTTGGAGTGATGCATAAAAACGTTTTTATCGACTCACCTCGACTTTTAGATAAAAACTTACTTTGCAAAACCTTAAGTGACGTCGCTCACACTTCAGTTTATGTTGCTGGTCAGCTCTCGGGGACCGAAGGATACATGGAAGCTGTTCGTTCTGGGCTTCATGCAGCGATTTCTGTTTCATGTCAACTTAAGGGTGTCATGGCTCCTTGCTTGTCAGATAAAACAGTTTTTGGTTCATTGCTGTCATATGCAACAGATGAAGAAACCAAAGACTATCAGCCAATGCATGTTAATTTTGGCATCATAGCTCCTCTTGATACAAAAATAAAAAATAAACAACTTCGTTATTCAGAATATCAATCAAGAGGCCTCGCAGCCCTAAATCAATATGTTGAGCAGCTAGCAGATCTTGGGATTATGTAGATGTCTGATCTATTGAGAAATTTCTTAGTAGGTCTTGAAGATTCTCATGAAGACATGCTTGAAAATTTCTGCAATTCTTTATTAGTTGTTGAAACTAAATCGAATCACACAATCAGAAACTACGAAATCGATGTGCGAAATTTTTTAGAATGGTGCGAGGCCAATGAATTCGATCCACTATGTTTAAGTCGCGTTCAATTTAGGCAATATTTGGGCCGATTAACATCTCAAGGGCTAGCCAAAGCCACTCTTAATAGACATCTCTCCTCGATTCGATCTTTTTATCGCTACTTGAATTTGCAAGGAGCAACAAGTTCTGACCCTGTTGTTGGAATAGTTTGCCCTAAGAAAGAATCTAAGCTCCCAAGAGTTATGAATGCCGATGAAATTGCTGCTTTATTAAAAGTTCACGTGAATTCTGATGACGTAAAAGACATTCGTGACCAGGCACTTCTTGAGTTTATTTATGCTTGCGGTTCTCGTGTGTCAGAAATGTCTGATTTAAAAATTACTTCAGTTGATTTTCAATCACAACAAGTGAGACTATTCGGCAAAGGTTCAAAAGAGAGGATTGTCCCACTTCACAATTTGTGTCTTAAAAGTTTAAAGTTATATCTCGATAAATCAAGAGATGTCCTTTTGAACGGTTCAACTAATGATTTGTTTTTCATTTCAAACACTGGCAAAAAGTTTTCAACTAATGCAATTCGAAAAATGTTTAAGCAAACATTGATTAAAGCCAATCTTGATGCGTCCTATTCGCCCCATGTTCTGAGGCACTCATTTGCAACCGACTGTCTAAATGGTGGCGCTGATTTGAAAAGTGTGCAGGAAATGCTTGGGCATGTTGACCTTTCCACAACACAAATATACACTCACATTTCTTCTGCTAAACTTCTTGAAGCACACAAACTGGCTCATCCTCGTGGGTAGTAGATTAGTTTTTTGTCTCTCTGACTTGCTGCTTTTTTAAGCTAGAAAGTCGTGAGGCATTACAGGTGTTATCTCAAGTTTTTTTAAAGATTGCTATGAAGACAAATAAATTGCAGTTAATGCATGTTTAATTTTAATTCTTGTTCAGACGGCAAGGCTGAGTTGAATGTAAACTTGCAGTTTATATTCCAATGTCTAAGCTAATACATTTTTAATTGGAGACTATAATCGAGGGTTGGTTTACTTTTCGATTGATAAAAACGTGAAAGTAGTGAACATGGCTAATAAAAACATTGTCGTGAAAGGTGCGCGGCAGCACAACCTAAAGAACATAGATGTCACAATTCCTCGTGATAAATTTGTTGTAATTACAGGCCTTTCTGGTTCTGGCAAGTCATCTTTGGCTTTTGATACGATTTATGCAGAAGGACAACGCCGCTATGTTGAATCACTAAGCTCCTATGCGCGAATGTTTCTAGGGCAGGCAAACAAGCCAGATGTCGATTCGATTGATGGACTCTCACCAGCAGTTTCAATAGATCAGAAAACAACGTCGAAAAACCCTCGTTCCACCGTTGGCACGACCACAGAAATCTATGATTACCTGCGTCTTTTATATGCAAGATGTGGTGTTGCGCATTGTCCAGTTTGTGGAAAAGTTGTTAAAGAGCAAACAACAGATCAAATTGTTGATGAAGTCTTAAAGCTTGGACTTGATGAGAATTCTGTTGCTATTGTTATGGCTCCTGTTGTCACAGGGAGGAAAGGGGAGTTCACAAAGCTCTTTGCCGACCTTCTAAAAGAGGGATTCACACGCGTTCGAATTGATGGAAAAATTCAAAAGCTTGATGGCGAGCCCATAAAACTTGACAAGCAAGTAAAACACTTTATTGATGTTGTTTTAGACCGCGTAAAAATTAATGACAAAAACACTTCTCGTTTGGCTGAGGCTATTGAAAACGCTACAAAAATATCTGATAAACAGGTTTTGGTTAAAGTTACTGACAAGACAAAACAAGATGTGAATGTCGATTCTATTTCAAGTGGGGCAAGAATGGAGTTGCCTTCTGACGAGCATCTTTTCTCACTTTCTCTTGCATGTCCTGAACATGGTTTTTCTCTAAATAAATTGGAGCCGCGTGATTTTTCATTTAATGCACCATATGGTTCATGTCCTGATTGTTTGGGTATTGGTTCAAGAGAAGAGCCTGACGTTGACTTAATTGTGCCTGATCAAAATTTATCTATATCAGAAGGTGCGATTGAGCCTTTTAGGAGCGGAAACTATTATCCACAGCTTATTAGGGCAGTGTTAAAACACATGGGAGAATCACCTTTGACTCCCTATAAAAAACTAAAGAAGGCGACAAGAAATGCTTTGATGTTTGGGCTTGGCGATGTGCCAGTGCGTGTTGACTACCACACACTTGATGGCAGAAACACCTATTGGAACAAGACTTGGGAGGGCATTCTTAGCGCTGTTCAAGAAAGATATATGGACGCATCGAGCGACAAACAGCGCGAAAAATTAAGCCGCTATTTTTCAATTGTTCCTTGTCAAACGTGCAAAGGTCGTCGTTTGCGCCCAGAAATTCTGGCCGTCACAATTAATGGTAAATCCATCATTGATGTTTGCGAACTTTCTTCTAAAGAATGCCTTGAATTTTTTTCAAGTTTAAAATTTGAGGGCGCAGAAGCCGAAATTGCAAATCCTATTTTGAAAGAAATTTGTGCAAGGCTAAATTTTTTAGTTAGCGTGGGTCTTGACTATTTAACTCTTGACAGGGCAACTTCCACGTTGTCTGGTGGTGAATCCCAAAGAATTCGACTTGCCACCCAAATAGGTTCAGGTCTTGTTGGAGTTTTGTACATCTTAGATGAGCCATCGATTGGACTTCATCAGCGAGACAACGATCGTTTAATTGCGCAGTTAAAACATCTTCGTGACCTTGGTAACACTGTTGTAGTTGTTGAGCATGACGAGGACACAATTAGAAGTGCAGACTACATCGTAGACATGGGACCGCGTGCTGGTGAAAATGGCGGTGAGGTGGTTGCTTGCGGCGATGTTAACAAAATCATGAAGTCAAAAAAGTCGCTTACTGCCGACTATTTAACTGGTAAAAGAAAAATTGAGGTGCCCGATGAAAGAAGAAAGACAAAATCGGGTTACCTAACACTAACTGGGGCTACACAAAACAACCTAAAGTCAGTCAATGTCAAAATTCCTTTGGGAACGCTAACTGTTGTCACTGGCGTTTCAGGTTCAGGCAAGAGTTCTCTCATTATTGACACTCTTGCGCCTGTTCTTGCTAACAAACTAAACCACGCACACAAAAAATGCGGTGACTACAAAAAAATTACTGGTCTTGATAAATTAGACAAGCTGATTTCTATAGATCAAAGCCCCATTGGCAGAACTCCTCGCTCTAATCCTGCGACCTATGTAGGGCTTTGGGATGATATTCGCCAGCTTTTTGCAAGCACTCCAGATTCCAAAGCTAAGGGTTTTGGGCCAGGTAGATTCTCCTTTAATGTTGCAAATGGTCGTTGTGAAGCATGTAAAGGTGACGGTCAAATTAAAATTGAAATGCATTTTTTGCCTGATATTTATGTGCCATGTGAACAATGCGGAGGAAAGCGTTACAACAATGAAACATTATCTGTTTATTACAGAGGAAAAAACATTTACGATGTTTTAGAAATGACAGTTGATGAAGCACTTGAATTTTTTCACAACATTCCTTCAATAAAAAGAAAACTGCAAACGCTTCACGACGTTGGTTTGGGATACATTCGCCTTGGTCAAGGTGCAACAACTCTCTCAGGCGGCGAAGCGCAGCGCGTAAAACTTGCATCAGAGCTTCAAAAAAAGCAAACAGGAAAAACGTTTTATATTCTTGATGAACCAACAACGGGGCTTCACTTTGAAGATGTCAGACAATTGCTCGCTGTGTTACAAGCCCTGGTTGACAAAGGAAACACAGTTTTGGTTATTGAGCATAATTTAGATGTCATAAAAAGCGCTGACTGGATTGTTGATCTTGGCCCTGAAGGTGGCAGTGGTGGTGGAGAAATCCTTATTTGTGGTACTCCGGAAGATGTAGCCAAGTGCAATCGTTCCTATACTGGGCAGTTCTTGAAAAAGATGTTGTAAATTATGTAGGACATGTCAAATGAAGTTGAAACAGAAAATTTAGAGTTTGAGATAAGCAATTCACTACGTGAGCGAATAGCCTTAGTTGTGTTTGCTCTGACCCTTGTTTTAGCTGGAGTTGTAATTTTTTTATATTTTAGTAATGTTGTGAATTTCAATGTTGCGGCCACAAAAGTTGATGAGTCGATTGGAACGATGGATTTTTGTTATTCAATCGTCTACAAAGGCACTGGCGAAGAGTCTGCGGTAAAAGATCCTCTTTATGCTTTAAAGCTCATTACTGATGAAGAACAGAAAAAATCAAATTCTGATGATGAAACCTCTGTTTTTGGCGACGCTAGCAAGTCGTCTTCAGAAGATGTTAAGTCTGAATCTGTCGAGGAAAACACTAGCACACAGGAAAAAAAAGCTAACGATGTCTCTTCCGATAGTGAAGCTGTTAAACAAGAATTGATTGAATATGAAGCAAAATTACAACCTGTTTATACTTCAGATGTTAGATGTGACTACATAGACAAAAAGGCAGACCTCATCACTGTAGACATGAGTCAATATGAAAACTCTGAGAAACCTCAGATAATTAATCTAGGTACTAAAAAACTAGGAATTTTTTCTATCACAAGCTATTGCACAAAAAAAAATGTTGAAGACTATGTTTTTCAATTAAAAGAAATGGGAGCAGACTTAATAATGTGCATCGCTCCTCGGTCTAACATGTTGGGAGCCTATGAGGGCATTGACGTGATTTTGTGCACAAAAGAAAAGAGCCCCTCAGAAACTTCCGAGGGGCGAATTGGTAAAACTTTCGTTTTCAGATCACCAAACCCAAAATGTGTTGGTGTAATTACAGTTTCGGATTCTAACGTCTTTGTTCAAAAAGTTGTTTATCCAAAACCGCTTGATAATCAAGACTTTGGCTAGACGATTCCTTGAGCCATCATTGATTTTGCAACCTTCAGGAAGCCTGCGATGTTAGCACCTGCAACATAGTTGCCTTCAACACCATATTCTTTAGCAGCACCGTCGATTTGTGCAAAGATGCTCTTCATGATGTTCTTGAGTTTCTCATCTACTTCCTCAAATGTCCAAGACAGACGCTCAGAGTTCTGTGACATTTCAAGACCAGATACTGCAACACCACCAGCGTTAGCAGCTTTACCAGGGAGGAAAGTAACACCGTTGTTTTGAAGCTCGAGCGTTGCGTCATAGGTTGTTGGCATGTTAGCGCCTTCTGCGACAACTTGGCAACCATTAGCGATGAGTTCTTTTGCGTCTTCAATTAAGAGTTCGTTTTGTGTTGCACAAGGAAGAGCGATGTCGCATTTAACTTGCCAAACACCACGACCTTCATGATATTCAACGCCTGATTTGCGCTCTGCATATTCAGAAATGCGTCCGCGTTCGACTTCTTTGATTTGCTTAACAAGAGCAACATCAATGCCGTCTTTGTCATAAACCCAACCAGTTGAGTCGCTCATTGTTACAACTTTAGCACCTAGTTGCTGAGCTTTTTCGCAAGCATAAATTGCAACGTTGCCAGAGCCTGAAATGCAAACTGTCTTTCCATCGAAGCTGTCGCCCTTTGTGCTTAATAGTTCTGAGACGATGTAGACAAGGCCATAGCCAGTTGCTTCGGTTCTTGCAAGAGATCCGCCCCACTCTAGACCTTTGCCAGTTAAAACTCCAGTGAATTCATTCCTGATTCTCTTATATTGACCAAACATGTAGCCGATTTCGCGTCCGCCAGTTCCAATGTCACCTGCTGGAACGTCGGTGTTTGGCCCAATGTGCTTGCAAAGCTCTGTCATAAATGACTGGCAGAAGCGCATTACTTCCATGTCTGACTTTCCTTTAGGATCGAAATCAGATCCACCTTTACCGCCGCCCATTGGAAGAGTTGTGAGTGAGTTTTTGAAAATTTGTTCAAAGCCCAAGAATTTAATGATTCCAAGGTTTACTGTTGGGTGCAAACGAAGACCACCTTTATATGGTCCAATTGCGCTGTTGAATTCTACACGCATGCCGCGATTAACTTGAACCTTGCCGTTGTCATCGACCCATGGCACACGGAACATTACCACTCTCTCTGGCTCTGTGATGCGTTCAAGAAGAGCTGCCTGTTCAAATTCTGGATGACGATCCATAACTGGCTCAAGTGAAGTCAAAACTTCAGATGCAGCTTGAATGAATTCTGGTTGTCCAGGATTTTTCTTTTCTAGTTGCTCGAGAACATCTTGTATATAAGACATGATTCCTCCTCTTAGTTCGTTTTTTTCTTTGAACAACATCTTTAGTCTAGAGTTTGCATATTTCGATTGTGTTTCAATTGTGCTAAATGTGGGTTATACTTAAAAATAGCGGTTGAAATTCGCTAAAAAATGCACTCTGAACTGCTATTGTTTACTTGTTACAAATTTGTTTCAAAGGAGTTATTTGTGTCTGCACACAAGCGCGTTCTTGTTGTAATGGGGTCTATTTCTGACGCCGACAAAGTTCTAAAATGTTGCGACATTTTAAAAAAATTCAATGTAGATTTTGAGGCACATGCAATATCAGCGCATCGCACTCCAAGCGAAGCTGCCAAGGCTGCTAAAGAGGCAAAGAAAAATGGTTTTGGCGTAATAATTTGCGCCGCTGGAATGGCTGCTCATTTGGCTGGATCATTCGCGGCTAACACTACTCTACCTGTGATTGGTCTTCCTTTATCAGGGGGAATTGAGGATGGGCTTGACGCGCTTCTTTCAACTGTTCAAATGCCAAGTGGTTTTCCGGTTGCCACAGTTGCTGTGGACGGTGCAAAAAATGCTGCCTATCTGGCAATATCAATTTTAGCTTTAAGCGATGAAGAGCTTGCTTTGAGTCTCGATAATTTTAGGGATGAAACAATTAACGACATTTTGTCAAAAGATGAGCAGCTCCAGTCGATGCTTTAAATTTATCACCTGCAATTCTAGGAGGAAAAGTGAGTTTTGAAGTAAAAGAAATGCTCTATGAGGGCAAGGCAAAACAGGTTTTTGCAACCGACGACGACAACATTGTGATGGTTCATTACAAAGATGATGCGACGGCAGGTGACGGTGCTAAAAAGGGCACAATTAAAGACAAAGGCATAGTTAACAACAAGCTTTCAAATGCAATTATGCAAAAGATTGAGAAGTCAGGCATTCCGACTCACTATGTTGAAGAAATTAACGATCGTGATACTTTTGTGAAAAAAGTAGAGATTGTGCCTCTTGAAGTAATTATTAGAAACGTTGCTGCGGGCTCTTTTTCAAAACGCATGGGTGTTGAAGAGGGGACTGAACTTTTGTGCCCAATTTTAGAGTTTAGCTATAAAAATGACGATTTGCATGACCCGTTAATTAACCATTATTATGCGTTGGCTTTAGGTCTTGCCACTCAGGATGAAATCGACAAAATCACTGAATATGCATTTAAGGTAAACGACTTACTAAAAGAAATTATGGATGCAGCAAACATTCGATTGATTGATTTTAAAGTTGAGTTTGGAAGAACCCCTGATGGGACCATTATTCTCGCTGATGAAATCTCTCCAGACACTTGTCGTTTTTGGGACAAAACAACTGGAGAGCATCTAGATAAAGACCTTTTCAGACGCGATCTTGGTGGTGAAGAGGGAGCATACCAGGAGGTCATGAAAAGACTCATCGGTTAGTTATTACTTTTAATAAAAGAAAGAAAAAATGACAAAACAATTAAACATTACTCCAGAAGTTAAACTTGGAGAAGAATGTGGCGTTTTCGGAATCTATGATAAAGCCGGGGACATGGATTTGCCATATGAAACCTATCGCGCTCTTTTGTCTCTTCAGCACAGAGGTCAGGAAAGTTGCGGAATAGCGTTAAACGTAGATGGCGTTTTGAGCGGATACAAAGGCATGGGGCTTGTTAGTGACGTTTTTACAAAGCGTGCGCTAGAAGGTCTCGACTGTACTGCGAAGATGGCAACTGGACACGTTAGATATGCGACCAGTGGTCATCGAACGCTGGCAAATGCTCAGCCTATGATTGTCCATCACTCTAAAGGCTCTCTTGCACTTTCTCACAATGGAAATCTCACTAATGCTCAAGAATTGAGAATGAAACTTGAGGAAAGTGGCTCTATTTTTCACGGAACTTCTGACACTGAAATAATCACTCATTTAATCACCCAGGCAAGAATCAAATCGCCAGACATTGAAACAGCAATTCTTAAGGTCATGGATGTAATTGAGGGTGCCTATTGTCTCGTTGTGATGAGTGCAACAAAGTTGATTGCCGTCAGAGACCCTCATGGGATCAGACCTTTGTGCATTGGAACACTGGAGGGTGGTGGTTATGCGATAGCAAGCGAGTCCTGTGCGCTTGACACTGTTGGGGCTAAACTTCTGCGTGATGTTCTTCCTGGCGAAATTATTGTGATTGATTATGATGGAATGCGCTCAATTAAAGATAAGTGCAACACTGCACCGTTCTCTCTTTGCGTGTTTGAATATATGTATTTTGCACGCCCTGATTCAATAATTGAGAACACGTGTGTTCATGAATCACGCGTTGAAGCCGGAAAGCTTTTGGCACGTTCACATCCAGCTGATGCTGATGTTGTTATTGGAGCTCCTGATTCGGGTCTTGATGCTGCACAAGGATTTGCCCAGGAAAGTGGAATTCCATATGCAACAGGCATTGTTAAAAATAAATATGTTGGCAGAAGTTTTATCCAAGGGTCACAAAAAGAAAGAGCAAACACTGTTCGAATTAAACTAAACCCTATTCCTTCAACTATAAAAGACAAGCGTGTAGTGCTTGTTGACGATTCAATAGTGCGTGGCACAACTTCGAAGCGACTTATCCAGCTTCTCTATCGAGCGGGAGCAAAGGAAGTGCATTTTAGGGTATCTTCACCTCCTTTTAGGCATCCTTGTTTTTTTGGAACTGATGTTCCTGATGCCGATTTGTTAGTAGCCACAAACAGGTCCGATGATGAAATTCGTGACATTCTGGGATGCGATAGTTTGGGATATTTATCACTTAAGGATGCGAAAAAACTTGCGATTAATTCTGATTGTGGTTTCTGTTTAGGCTGTTTTAATAATGAATACCCTGTTGAAATTAAAGATTCAAATGTTGTGGAAACACATATGCGCCCGTTAAGCCAATCGGGCACCGGGAAAAAAATATAAAAGTTTGGAGTTGATTTAGATGGGCAAATATGCCGAAGCAGGCGTGGATGTTTGTGCGGGATATCGCGCTGTTGAACTCATAAAAAAACATGTTGCAAGAACAACACGTGAAGAATGTGTCGGTGGCCTTGGAGGTTTTGGTGGAGCCTTTTCTATCAAAAATAACGTTTCTGGAATGTCTAGCCCTACTCTCATTTCAGGCACAGACGGTGTTGGAACCAAGCTAAAGATTGCGCACATTCTTGACAAACATGACACAGTAGGCATTGATTGTGTTGCGATGTGTGTAAATGACATTGCTTGTGCAGGCGCTGAACCTCTTTTGTTTCTTGACTACATCGCATGTGGAAAAAATGAACCAGAAAAAATTGAACAAATTGTATCTGGCATTTCTGATGGCTGCGTGATGGCAGGATGTGCCCTTGTTGGTGGGGAAACTGCTGAAATGCCTGGTTTTTATGGTGATGATGAATATGATTTGGCAGGTTTTTCTGTTGGTCTAATTGACGCTGATAAAATGATTTCGCCTGACAAGCAAGTTGAAGGCGACGTAATTATTGGCTTGGAATCATCTGGCGTTCATTCTAATGGGTTTTCGCTCGTTCGAAAAATTTTTGACATCGACAACAATCCAGATAATTTAAACAAACACTACGATGAGCTTGGAAAAACTTTAGGCGAAGAGCTCATCACGCCAACAAAAATTTATGTAGGTTCTTTGCTTGAGATGACAAAGAGTGGACTATCAAAAGGATTTATGCACATTACTGGCGGAGGTTTTATCGAAAACATTCCGCGTGGCCTAAAAGATGGCTTGAGTGCAGAAATCGTTCTGTCAAATGTACCTGTTAAACCAATTTTCAAATTAATGCAGTCACTTGCAAATATGGAAGATGATGACATCTACAACACATTTAATATGGGAATTGGAATGTGTGTTGTATCTTCTCCTGAAAATGTTGAAGAAGTTTTCGAAATTGCAAAAAAGCATGGTGATGTTCCTCATGTTCTTGGAAAATTAGTTCCAGGTGAGAAAGTGAGCTTTGTGTGATTAACGTTGCAGTTTTAGTTTCAGGCGGTGGCACCAACTTGCAAGCTCTAATTGATGCTCAGCAAGCTGGGAATATCGAACATGGACGAATTGAACTTGTTCTTTCTTCTAATGAAAACGCATATGCTCTAACCAGGGCAAAGAATGCCAACATTAAAACGGAAGTTTTAAAGCGCAAAGATTTCGAGAGCACTGCTGATTATGGCAAAGCTCTCGTTTCCATTTTGAGAAACAATAACATTGACGTGGTAGTTCTTGCAGGGTTCATGACTATTCTTGATGAAACTGTCATTAGTGAGTTTGAAAATAGAATTATTAATGTTCACCCATCTTTGATTCCAAGTTTTTGCGGAAAGGGCTTTTATGGATTAAAGGTCCATGAAGCTGCTTTGCAGCGAGGAGTGAAAGTCAGTGGGGCTACTGTTCATTTTGTAAATTGTGAATGTGATGGAGGGCCAATTATTGCCCAAAAGGCCGTGGAAGTGCTCGATGGTGACATCCCAGAAACGCTTCAAAAGCGAATTATGGAACAGGCAGAATGGAAGTTGTTACCAGTTGCTCTTGCTAAAGTTTGTTCCGATTTGGATGCCTAGATAAAGGAAAAAGCATGACAGATTTAAAAAACTACCTGAAAAACAAGACCTATCCTGGTCGTGGGCTTGTTTTTTACAAAGTGTCTGACGAGAAACTCGTTGCTGCCTATTGGATTATGGGAAGAAGTTCTAACAGCAGAAATCGTGTTTTTCAAGAAATAACAGATGGAGACTACGCGGGTCTTGGAGTTAGAACTCTTGCTGCTGATGATGCCTTGTGTGAAGACCCTCATTTGATTATCTACAACGCATCTTTAGATGTTGTTGAAAAAGGAATTACTATCATTACGAATGGAGATCAAACAGACACGATTTATGAAGCTCTAAATAGTTCTGATAGCACTAACGAAGCATTTCAAAACTCACTTTTCACAAGAACTTTTGAAGACGATGCTCCAAATTTCACTCCAAGAATTTCAATGATGATTGACTCTCGCAAGGGTGGCGTTGCAATGTCTATTTTGAAGTGTGCTGATCCATTAACGCAAGCATCATCTAGATTTTTCTACTTTTATGATGATGTGCCAGCCGGAGAGGGACGATTAATTACAACCTATGTAGATGATGGTAATCCGCTGCCTTCTTTTGACTCAGAGCCAATAAAGATAACAGGGGACATTGAATGCATCAATTGTCTGCAAAATGCAATTTGGGAGTCGTTGAACAAAGACAACAAGATTAGCCTTTTGTGCTATGAATTTGATTTGAAAACAGGCAAGCAAACACGCTCGATTATGAATAAATACGAAAGGGTGAGTGCATAAAATGAAAGAATTTGAGTTGAAGTATGGGACAAACCCAAATCAAAAGCCAGCTCGTATTTTTATGGAAAATGGATCTGATTTACCTATTGACATTTTAAATGGACGCCCTGGTTACATCAATTTTTTAGATGCTTTTAATTCATGGCAGTTAGTTCGCGATTTAAAGGAAGCAACAGGAATTCCTGCTGCTACCAGTTTTAAGCACGTCTCGCCAGCAGGTGCAGCCATTGGTCTTGCTTTAGATGACACTTTGCGTGCAATGTATCATGTCGACAAAGATGCGGAACTCTCACCACTTGCTCGTGCCTATTCTCGTGCTCGTGGGGCTGACAGAATGTCTTCATTTGGTGACTGGATTGCACTATCTGATGTTTGCGATGTGCCAACGGCAATGCTCATAAAACACGAAGTCAGCGATGGAATTATCGCCCCTGGATATGAAGATAAAGCGCTAGAAATTCTAAAATCTAAGAAAAAGGGAAACTATAACGTTGTAAAAATTGACCCTGACTATGTTCCTGCAAAGCAAGAAAAACGAAGCGTATTTGGAGTGACTTTTGAGCAGGGAAGACAAGATTTAGAAATAAATTCTGAAACAATGCTATCTAGCATCGTTACTGAGAATAAAAACATTAGCGACGAGCAAAAACGTGACCTCATCATCGCTTTAATAACCTTGAAATACACGCAATCAAATTCAGTGTGCTATGTTCAAGATGGGCAAACGATTGGTGTTGGGGCTGGTCAGCAGTCTAGAATTCACTGCACGCGTTTGGCTGGTAATAAAGCTGATTATTGGCAGCTTCGTCACATGGATAAGGTCCTAAACTTGCCTTTTAGAGATGATGTTGCAAAGCCAAACATCGACAATGCAATTGATGTTTATCTAGGCGATCATCCAGAAGATGTTATTGGAGAGGAAGTTTGGAGTGAGACTTTTACTTCTAAACCTGAACCTTTAACTAAAAAAGAAAAAGAAGAGTATCTTTCTCATGTGAGCGGAGTGTCACTTGCAAGTGATGCTTTCTTCCCGTTTGGAGACAATATCGAGCGTGCACAAAGATCTGGCGTTACTGCTATAGTGGAGCCTGGTGGATCAATCCGAGACCAGCAGGTGATTGATACTTGCAATCGTTTTGGAATAGCAATGGCATTCTGTGGAATTCGTTTGTTCCATCATTAATTCACGCATTTAGGAGACATTATGAAAATCTTAGTAGTTGGCGGTGGCGGCAGGGAGCATGCTATCATTCGCGCTTTGAAGAAAAGTGATGGTGTTGACGAAATTTGGTGTGCACCAGGCAATGGCGGAATTTCATACGACGCAAAAATTGAACCTATCGCATCTACAGATGTAGATTCGATGGTGAAATTCGCTAAAGATAACGAAATTGATTATGTAATTGTTGCGCAAGATGATCCACTAGCATTAGGCATGGTCGATGCTTTGGCCGAAGTTGGCATTCCTGCTTTTGGGCCCAATAAACATGCTGCAAGAATTGAGGCTAGCAAAGCATTTTCTAAAGATTTGATGAAAAAATATAACATTCCAACAGCTGCTTTTGAGACATTTGATGATGCCCAAGCGGCCTTTGACTACATCAATTCCCTTGAGAAGTTTCCTGTCGTGTTGAAAGCTGACGGGCTTGCTCTTGGTAAAGGTGTTTTAATCTGCCAAACAAAAGATGAGGCCTTGAGTGGCATTCAGGAAATCATGGTTGACAAACATTTTGGCGATGCTGGAAACAAGATTGTCGTTGAGGAGTTTTTGACAGGGCCCGAAGTTAGTGTCCTTTCCTTCTGTGATGGAAAAACTTGCATCCCAATGATTTCATCTCAAGATCATAAACGCGCTCACGATGGTGACACAGGTCTTAACACTGGCGGGATGGGCGTTATTGCTCCAAACCCCTACTACACTTCTGAAGTTGCAAAGGTGTGTGAGGAAACGATTTTTAAACCAACGTTAAAGGCAATGGAAGCCGAAGGGTGTCCTTTTAAAGGATGTCTTTATTTTGGTTTGATGATTACTGAAGATGGACCAAAAGTTATTGAATATAATGCACGCTTCGGTGATCCTGAGGCTCAAGTAGTTTTGCCTTTGTTGCAGGGTGATTTCTTAAGAATTTGTAAGGCTTGCACAGAAGGCACTTTAGATGATGTCGATTTTAGTTTTAGCGACAAGTCCTCAGCAATAGTTATCGTTGCAAGTGGTGGATACCCGCAAAGCTATGCAAAGGGTAAAGTCATTACTGGACTCACAAATGGACAGATTGCTGATTGCGAGCACGATAATGTCCACGTTATTCATGCTGGAACAAAGATTATTGATGGTCAACTTGTCACAAATGGAGGCAGAGTGTTTGGTGTAGTTAGTGTTTCTAATTCATTGAAAGAAGCGCTTGACGATGCCTATTCAGAGATTGACAAGATAAAATTCGAAGATGCTTTTTATAGACATGATATTGGCGCAAAAGCGCTTGCATGTTTGAATTCTTAAAGTTTTCAAGGAGAGAAATGATAAACAGGGTGCTGGTTAGAAAACGTGTCGGTTTTAAAGTAGAAGCTGATAAAGTACTTTTAGAACTTCGCGATTTTCTTGGTATTAAATCAATACAGGGCGTTGACATCGTTAATCGCTATGACATTGATAACATTTCGGCTGAAGATTTAGAGAAAAGCAAAACTGTTGTTTTGTCCGAACCTGCTGTTGACGAATTGTTAGAGGAATTGCCATCTTCTGATGTGGTGATTGCAACAGAGCTTTTGCCTGGTCAGTTTGATATGCGTGCCAACTCAGCTAGTGAGTGCATTCAGCTTTTGTGTGGTTGTGATCGCCCGATTGTGCGTTGCGCAAAAATTTATTTATTAAGTGGAGAATTGTCTGATAGCGACATCGCTTCTATTAAACATTTGCTCATTAACCCAGTAGAGATGCAAGAAGCTTCGCTTGAACTTCCTTCTTCGTTGCAAATGGTAGTTCCTGAGGTTAAACCAGTTCCTGTAATTGAGGGCTTTCTCGAAATGGGAAGCGATGAACTAAATGGTCTAATTGAGAAACTTGGGCTTTCGATGGATGTCGATGACATCGCTTTTTGTCAAGATTATTTTAAAGAAGAAAGACGTTGTCCCACGGTAACTGAAATTAAAGTGATTGACACCTATTGGTCAGATCACTGCAGGCACACAACTTTTAACACCGAGCTTGTTGACATTGTAATTGAAGACCCTGAGGTTCGTGCTGCCTTTGAGCGTTATTTAACATTAAAGAAAGAATGTGGCAGAGAGTCTAGGCCAAACACTTTGATGGACATTGGAACTATTGCTGCAAGAATTCTAAAGAAACGCGGAATTTTAGACAATCTTGACGAGAGCGACGAGATAAATGCCTGCACAATTAAAGCGAAAGTTGATGTTAATGGAGAACTTCAAGACTGGCTTTATTTATTTAAAAATGAAACACACAATCATCCAACTGAAATAGAACCTTTTGGTGGAGCTGCAACTTGTGTGGGCGGGGCTATCCGCGACCCGTTGAGTGGACGTTCATATGTCTATCAATCGATGCGAATCACAGGAGCTGCCAACCCTAATGCACCTGTTGAAGACACTCTTGAGGGAAAACTTCCTCAGAGGAAAATTTGCAGAGGCGCTGCTGATGGTTTTTCAAGTTATGGAAACCAAATTGGCCTCGTGACAGGGATTGTTGATGAGATATACCATCCAGGCTATCTCGCAAAACGCATGGAGATTGGTGCTGTAGTTGGTGCTTCTCCAGCCGATGCAGTTGTGAGAGAAACGCCAGCTGATGGAGATGTTGTTATTTTGCTTGGGGGACGCACCGGTCGAGACGGCATCGGTGGTGCAACTGGATCTTCAAAAGCGCACAAAACCACTTCTCTTGAAACTTGCGGAAGTGAAGTGCAAAAAGGCAATGCTCCTACAGAGAGAAAACTTCAACGCCTATTCAGAAACAAAGAAGCATCATCTTTGATTGTTCGTTGCAATGATTTTGGCGCAGGGGGAGTGAGTGTTGCTATTGGCGAACTTGCCGATGGTCTAGACATTGATTTAGACGCTGTGCCTTGTAAATATCTTGGTTTGGATGGAACAGAAATTGCAATTTCTGAGTCGCAAGAGAGAATGGCTTGTGTCATTCATCCCGCTGATGTTGATAAATTCTTGAAGTTCGCTGAAAGTGAAAATCTTGAGGCGACAATTGTAGCAAAAGTAACTGAAACTCCGCGAATGGTTCAGACCTATAAGGGCCAGCGCGTTGTTGATTTGTCTCGCGCTTTTCTAGACTCCAACGGAGCACCAAAGAAAGCCTGCGTTCGTGTTGCAAAATTTGAAGAAGCAGAATCAAACAACAATGATGCTTTCGAGGAAAAATTCAGAGCAATGCTCACTGATTTGAATAGCTGTTCTAAAGAGGGTCTAACTTCAATGTTCGACTCAACGATTGGTGCAAGCACTGTAATGGCTCCACTTGGTGGTGAGAACAAAGCAACACCTGCAATTGCTATGGTTGCAAAGTTGCCTGTTATGGGGGAGACTTCCACGGTCTCGGGTATGGCTTGGGGATACAACCCAATGCTTTCTTCAAACAATCAGTATGCTGGTGCATATATGGCGGTCGTCGACAGTGTGTGTAAACTTGTGTGTGCTGGTTTTTCGCGTCATGATATGCTTCTAACTTTCCAAGAGTACTTTAAAAAACTTGGCGACAACAAAGACAATTGGGGACAGCCTTTTGCGGCTGTTTTAGGTGCTCTTGATGCACAAATTGGTTTACAAGTTGCAGCTATTGGTGGCAAGGATTCAATGAGCGGAACTTTTGATGATATTTCTGTTCCGCCAACACTAGTCAGCTTTGCGACCGCTTTAAGTGATGCTAATGTGATTATTAGCCCTGAATTGAAACATGTTGGCTCGTCTCTCATTTATGTAGTTCCAAGAAAACAGGGAAGTGTTGTTAACAGTGCTTCAATGCGGAGCATTCTTGATGCTGTAAACGAGTTAATCGTTTCAGGAAAAATTTTGTCTGCTTCAACTCCTGCCTACAATGGGCTTGCAGAGTCGCTCTTCAAAATGTCGCTCGGGAACAGAATTGGCGTTGATCTTAATTCAATTCCTGAAACTATTGACATGTTTGGAAACAGTTATGGTTCCATTATTCTCGAAGTCGAGCCAGATTATAAAGATGATGTCTTGTTTGCATTCGATAATGCGCTTTTTGCAGATGAGATTGGCGTCACAACTTCCGATTTCTACTTTAGTTACGATAGATCATCTATCGATCTTAGCGCTGCTCAAGAAAAATGGGAGTGCGTGCTTGATGACGTCTATCCACGAAATTCAAAACCTTTGAGCAAAACTAGTGTTGATTTAATCTCTTTTGATAACCAAAATGAAGCTTATAAATGCTCTGTCTTGCTTGATGCAAAACCTAAGGTAATAATTCCTGTGTTCCCTGGGACAAACTGTGAATATGACTCATCTAGAGCTTTTGCTGAGGCAGGCGCAGATCCTGACATTTTTGTAATCAAAAACTTGACCCCAGAGCAGGTTTCGATTAGCGTAGATGAACTGTCAACAAAAATAAATGATTCGCAAATTCTCATGATTCCAGGTGGATTTTCTGGTGGAGATGAGCCAGACGGTAGCGCAAAATTTATTGCATCTTTTTTCAGATCTCACAGAATTGCGGAGGCAATTACAAATTTGTTAGAAGCGCGAGATGGTCTCGTTCTGGGCATTTGTAACGGTTTTCAAGCTCTTCTTAAGCTTGGACTTTTGCCATATGGAAAAATTGTTGATCTGAAAGAGGACGATCCAACGCTCACATATAACTTAGTTGGGCATCATGAATCTGCTTTAATTCAAACACGCATCTCTTCAACACTTTCGCCTTGGATGTCTAGACTATCTGTTGGCGATGTTCACACTATTGCCATCAGCCATGGAGAAGGTCGCTTTGTGTGCAATGACAACATGCTCTATGAATTAATTTCTAATGGACAAGTTTGCGCGCAATATGTAAACAACTTGGGCGTTGCTACTACTGACACTTTTACTAACCCGAATGGTTCAGTTGCAAACATTGAATCTATTTGTTCTCCTGATGGGCGTGTTCTTGGAAAGATGGGGCATTCGGAACGACGTGGTAATCATCTCTATGTAAACGTTCCTGGCAACAAATATCAGGAATTGTTCGAGGGTGGAGTTGACTATTTTTCGTTTTAACAATTTCTTGACTTTAGTTCACTAAAATAGCTTGGCGAGGTTTATTCATGACTAACACACACGATAAATATATTTCAGCTTTTTCGACGCGTTATGCAAGCGAAGAGATGCAGCACCTTTTCAGTGAGGAAAAGAAATTTCAAACATGGAGACGTTTGTGGATTGCATTGGCGCGTGCAGAAAAAAATGCTGGACTAAATATCACTGACGAACAAATTGCTCAGCTTGAATCGCATAAGGAAGACATCAATTATGATGTTGCCGAGAAACGCGAGAAGCTAGTGCGACACGATGTTATGAGTCATGTTTATGCATATGGCCAACAATGTCCTGATGCAAAAGGAATCATTCATCTTGGAGCTACTAGTTGCTATGTTGGAGACAACTGTGACATTATCGTAATGCGTGAAGCTTTGCAACTTGTAATTAAGAAACTTGTGACTGTGATTTCTCAGCTGAGTGAATTTGCCAAAGAATATAGAAATCTTCCATGCTTGGCATACACTCATCTGCAGCCCGCACAACTCACCACAGTCGGCAAACGTGCAACTCTTTGGACATATGATTTTTGTCTTGATTATGAAGCGCTAAAACGTTGTGTTAACGATTTATGTTTGCTCGGAGTTAAAGGGACCACGGGAACACAGGCAAGTTTTGTTGAATTATTCGATGGCGATGTTAAAAAAATTAAAGAGGTAGAAAAATCGGTCGCTAATGAACTTGGCTTTGATAAAGTAGTTCCAGTTTCAGGTCAAACTTATTCACGCAAATTTGATTTCTTTGTTCTTTCTGCACTTTCAAGTGTTGCCCAATCAGCAAGCAAGATGTGCACAGACATTCGTCTACTTGCTTCATTTAAGGAAATGGAAGAGCCTTTTGAGAAAAATCAAATTGGATCTTCTGCAATGCCCTATAAAAGAAACCCAATGCGTTCAGAGAGAGTTTGTTCACTTGCTCGCTATGTCATTACCGACATTATTAACCCATCATTTACAGCCGCAACGCAGATGTTTGAGCGAACGTTAGATGATTCTGCAAATAAGAGAATTGCCATGTCTGAAGCCTTTTTAGGAATTGATTCAATTCTTAATATCTTGATTAATGTGACTGATGGACTTGTTGTTTATCCAAAAGTTATTGAGTCTCGCGTTATGGCTGAACTTCCTTTCATGGCAAGTGAAAACATTTTGATGAAGGCAGTTAAAAAAGGTGGAGACCGTCAGGAACTTCACGAAATTATTAGAGAACATGCGCAAGATGCTGCAAGTGTTGTGAAGGTTGAAGGCAAACCTAACGATTTAATTGCTCGCATTGAAAATGACAGCCGCTTTGGTTTGACAATTGATGAGATTGAAGAATGTGTAAATCCTAGCGACTTCATTGGACTTTCTCCATTGCAAGTAGAAAACTTCTGTGAGGAAGTTGTCAATCCAATTTTAGTTGAGAACGCTGATTCATTGCACATGAAAAGTGAGCTTCACGTCTAATTCTATTTGTTTGACACAGTAATGGCAGATGAAAAAACTTTAACATTTGACGAAGTAACCGAACAGGTTATAGAGGAGATTTCAAACAGGCATTACATGTCTGCAAGAAATCTTTTGCTCGCATGCAATGAAGCCGACATTGCTGAAATCCTTGAGGAGGTGGGAGACAATTTAGGCATTGAAAAAACAGTTGCCATTTTTAGAATGCTCCCAAAAGACGTTTCGGTTGAAGCTTTTTCTTTTCTAGATTCTGATGAGCAAACAGCCATTATTCAAGCGATTAACGACCGAGAGATTTCATTTATTTTAGATGAGCTCGACTTCGACGATAAAATCGACGTTTTGGAGGAATTGCCGGCAAACATTGTTGACAAAATCTTGATGGAAACTCCTCGAGATGAACGCAAGTTAATTAACACTTTCTTGAATTATCCAGATGATTGCGCTGGCACGTTGATGACGCCTGAATATGTCTCGCTTCAAAAGGACATGACTGTCACACGTGCTCTTGCACAAATTCGCAAGGAAGGCATCGATTCAGAAACAATTTACACATGCTATGTAAAAAGCGAAGGAAGAAAGCTAATTGGCATCGTGTCTCTTCGTGCTCTGGTGTTAGCTGATGGGGACACAAAAATTGAAGAAATTATGAACACCGATGTAGTTTCTGTGAATGTCTACGATGACCAAGAGCAGGTTGCCGAAGCCTTTAAGAAATATGGGTTCATGGCAATTCCTGTTGTTGACAAAGAGCACAGAATCGTTGGAATTATTACAGTTGACGACATCCTTGATGTTATCGAAGACGAGGCCACAGAAGACATCGAGAGAATGGCCGGCGTTATGTCTGGCGAAAATGCTGGCGATGAATATCTTGACATTCCTGTTATAAATCATGTGAAAAACAGATTACCTTGGTTGTTGTTTTTAACTGTTAGCGCAATGGTGACTGGCTCTATCATTTCAGCATTTCAGGAAGTTTTGTCTCAGGTCATCATTCTTGTTAGCTACATGCCTCTTCTCATGGGAAGTGGTGGCAATTCAGGTTCACAAGCTGCAACTCTTGTTATTCGTGGTCTTGCAGTTGGAGACATTTCAACGAAAGACTATGCCAAAGTTCTTTGGAAAGAAGCAAGAATCAGCCTTATTGTTGGTGTTGTTTTGAGCCTCTTTAACTTATTAAAAGTTGTGTTCATCGACCATCAGAGCATTATGATAGGTCTCACAGTTGCAGTTTCTCAGATAATTATTGTGTTCTGCGCGAAAATCCTTGGTGGTCTTTTGCCAATTGCAGCTAAGAGAGTTGGCATTGACCCAGCGTTGATGGCAAGCCCCATGATTTCTTCAATTTCTGACATGATATCTGTTGTTACCTACATGCTAATGGCTTGTGCATTTTTGCACATTGCTATATAGAAGGTTAAACACACTTTTCTTTTAGTTTCGTTCTGCTAGCATTGTTTTAGCGTTTATTAAAAAAGTTTGATGAGGGCTCAGGTCACAACTTGTATCAGGTTCCACAAAACAGCAAGCTAAAAGAACACTATCTTCAAGAAATAGCATCATTTCGAGACAGAATTAAAGACTATGTTTTAGAGAGGGATGACATTTCTCTTGTTCAAAACCCTTTAATTGAAGCAGATTACATGAACAAAATTGGCTGCTATGAAATTGAGTTAGCAGAAGCAGAAATTAATGAGCGTCGCGCAAAACGAAAGCTCGCCATGTGCAAGGCTGCTGTTGAGCGAGAGGCTGACGTTGACGAAAATGTAATTGATGCTGTGCTTGATGACGAGTTCGACAAATGGATGAATGATGCAGGAGCTCAAGATGTCTCCAACGTTTCTTCGAACAGCACAAAAGCAAAAGAGTTTGGAAACCTTGAATACGACCCCGAAAAACTAAAAAAGCTCTACAGAAGGCTTTGTAAAAAACTTCATCCTGATTTATGTCAGAATTTAACCGACGCGGAAAAGCACGATTTTGAAGCTATCCAAAAAGCATATGATTCATGCGACTTCATTTCTGTTGTTGCCTATTGTGATGCCTATGGCATTGACACTGATGATCGCTATGAGCTTTTGACAGATTCACAAATTGCGGCAACAATTGAAACACTAAAAGCGCATGAAGGCACGCAGCTTGAAGTTTTAGGGGAAATCAAGAATAGTTTTCCATACAACATGAAAGACAAGTTAAAAGACAGAAATTGGGTAAAGCAAACCTCTGAAAGTTTGATTAGACGTGCTGAAAATTGTGAGCGCCACACTGCTCGTTTTAAAGCACAAATTGCTGACATTATAGAAAGAAACAGAAAGTAACCAAAACTGTATCATGAATGAAGTTAATTCATATGGCTTATCAAAAATATCAAAAAGTGCGGTTGGTGGATATGTTGAAGGCGGTAGCGAACTTGGGTTTGTAAAACCTTTTTCAAATGCGATAAAGGTTATAACTAACACCAGAGTAGCAAACACATCTAAAACCCCCAACATCGATTATTTGATGAAGAACATAAAAATTGGCGACAGGCTTTTGCTTGCGCGCGAAAAAGGCAATCTAAATGATGCTTTTGCTGTGAAAATAGAAACAAAAAATCACGAGAAACTTGGTTATTTACCTTGTGATTGCAATGAAATTGTCGCTCGTTTAATGGATGGCGATAAAGAGTTTTATGCAGAAGTTACATCTTCAGAGGTCATTGGTCCTTGGAACAAAATTGACATTGAGGTTTATTTAGATGACTAGGTGGGTTTTTCAAAATAAACTTCGCCCGCAAGAGCGCGAGCGCATCACGCGAGCATGTGCTTTTTTGCCGACAAAAGAGCTTGCTTTGACCACAGGTCTTCCTGAAGTTGCCATAACACAGGCTGTTTTTGACATGGCTACCGACCGCTACATTGGCCGTGATTATCTTGATGTTTACCCGCGTGGTTATTTAATGCCAGGAGAGAGTTGGGCAGGTCCAAACTTGGCTCTTAAATATGCAAAGCTATACATTGAGGAAGGGCTTTCCTATTGCGAACCGGCCGATCGTGACCTTCGAATTGATTGCTTGAAAAGTGCTGAACTATTGCTTATGCATTCTGCATTCTTTTCAGAGTGGGAGGGAAGTGGAGAATCTTGGCGGCTTTTGGGCGAGATGTATTTGAAAGACTGGGGGTTTGGGAACTATTGGCTTTTTGATGATGAATATGAAGTTTTATCAAGCTACCCTCGTCTTCTAAAAGTTGACTCTCGTGAAGATCGCGCATATTACTGTCTTGTTCGCGCAAAGAATTTGGGCGACATAGAGTCATATGTTCTGCTCGGGCAATGCATGCAGTTAGGAGTAGGATGCGAACTTGACACAACTTCTGCATTTAATTTGTATGCAGAAGTTTTAAATCATGTTAGGAATGCTAGTGCGAGGACTGTCGGATTAGCAACGCTCTACTCAGGTAACTGTTTTGAATATGGGTGTGGATGTGATTTGAGTTTTGAGTTTGCGCATGATTATTATCAAAAGGCAGTTGATGCTTTGACGCTTGCTCTTGATCTTGGTGACGATTTACTTGAGCCCTACCTAGTTGATGCCGAAAAAGGGCTTGAGCGCATGAAACAAGAGTTAGGCATTGTTCCTTTTGGTTTTAGACATGGATTCAGAAAACGGAGATACTGCGACTAACATCATTAGTAAAACCCAGCATGCATGTCTCCTCTTTTAGAAAACGCAAGAAACTCATCAATCTTTATCACTGAATAAATTAAATATGACCAGCTATGTGAGCTGGTCATATTTTTCCTATTAAAGACAGTATTCTTGTAAATCGAACAGAAACGTCAAATTTTAAATCTTGGCATTTCTAGTATAAAAAATTAATTTAGATGTTTTTTAACTAAAGCTGAAAGTATCCATGCAACGATAATTTTTGCGAGGTCGATTAGCATGAATGGAATCACGCAAGCAGCGAGTGCAACTGCTAGCGTTTGATTCATAACAACCATAAACTGAACTGTTCCAATGACATATGCGATCAATGTTAAGACGATGCCTGACACAATGGTTACAGCGATTTTTGTGCCTGTGCTTGATGGTTTCTCATTAAATTTTTGCATTGCAAACCCAACTGGAAAAATGCCTAAGAGGTATCCTATTAAAAATCCGCCTGTTGGCCCCATTAACACACCAATTCCGCCTTTCATTGATGAGAAAATAGGTGCTCCAATAGCCCCAAGCAGAATATAAATTACCATTGAAAGAAGAGCCACCTTAGGTTTTGCGATAAACATTACAAGCGTGATTGCAAATGTTTGCAGTGTAAATGGGATTGGACCTAGTGGGACTGTAATCATTGCGCTAACAGCAATAAAGGCTGTGAATAGAGCGGCGAAAATAAAATCTTTTAAGCTTTCGTTCATTTTGTGTATAACTTTCTAATCATATTCGTACAAAGCGTTATCAGTATAATGTAGTCATGACAAATCCAGTTAATAAAATTCATCTTTTCAGAAGCATTGACCGTGCCGAATCTTTTACAAAAAAGCTTGCAGATAGTGGTAATTGTTTCGGTCACACATGCACAACGCCCTTGTCTTTTGTTTCAAGTCTTGCAACGAAAATTAACAAAGAAGTAGTTTTGGTTGATAGTGTGACTAGGTATGCTTTTTTGCTTTCTGTGGTTCACTCGGCCGACAAGTTTGAACATTTTGCATATTTTCAAAATCCAAATTGCATTGAGCTAATTGCTAATTTTGTTAAAAGAGCGGCTGGCACCGAAGAATTTGCGTGTGCACTCCTTGAAATAAAAAACTCCAGCAGCAATTTGTCTGAGTTTGAAAGAGAAGCTGTGCTCATTGCAGACAGATATTTCTCTACTTTGAGCGCATTTAACTTTGCCGAGGTTGGATCATTAACTCAAGAGGTCTCTGATAAATTCCATGTGATGTTTGATGTTACTTGGGAAGATGATTGCGACTGTTTGCCTTCTGTTAAAAAATGCATTTCTGAAATTTCGCACACAGAAAAGTTTTCAGAGGTTGACATATTTGATGAGGTTTCAAAAGCAAATCTAAGGTACACAATCAATTCATTATCTGAACTAAAAGCAAACATTCCAGCAATGACTGAATTGCTAAATTGCGTCGAGGACGGCTCTAAAACTTTGATTGTAACAAGTGATATTGACGAGACTTACAATCAAGTTTCTTCAATTGTTAAGAACAACGATCTGAAGCTTCGCGTTAGCTATAAAAAAAGCGTTTTACTCAGTGATACATATGTTGGACAAGCGCTTCAAGCTTGTTTTAATTTGCTTTTTGGAGAGGGCGATGTACTTCAAGACAGTTTATTTCGCTTGATTTACAACCCACTTTTAAATTTGAGTATTAAAAAACGCTGCGATTTAGACGTGGCTCTTCGTGGGAATCCAGTTATTTCAAGACAAAAGGTAATTGATTCGCTAAAAGATTCCTCTATTGTTTTTGATGTCTTATGTCGGATAGCTAGCTCTTCTGTGCCTACTGAGCGAATTGAGCAAATTGAATGTTTGAAGCTGCTCATTGTCAAAGAAATTAAACTATCGCAGCAAGAGAAGCAAGAGTGCGCTGCTGCTGTCGATGTGCTGTTGCATCTTGCAACAATTTTGTCAACCATTGGGTTTAATGTGCGCTTTGATTTTGAAATTTTCAAACACATGCAAATTGAGGTGAATTTAGTCGCCGGTGTTCAAAATTTACAATCCAATTTGTTTATTGAGAGTGCTGCAAGTGTTAAAAACATCCCCTATTCAAGTGTAGACAATGTCTTTTTTTGTGATGTATCAGCAAGGTCATTCGATTCTGCTGATTGTTTTGATGCACTCCACACCCTTTTAAAAAAGGTAAAACTAAATGAAATGTTTAGTGCTTCTAAAACATCCAGGCTAAACTTTTTTACTGCTGTGCTTGCAAGCAAAAATGATGTGTTTTTATGTGTCCCTGACAGAGATTTGAGAAAAGCTGAAACTTTGTCGGTCTCTTTCACTTTTCAAGAACTCATTTATCAAATTACAAAATGCGAATTTGATGACAAAGAGACTGAAAAGTTCTGCAAAGACCACAACATTGCTTATAGGCGTTTTGGAGAAGATGATTTCTTGGGGGTCGTTGGCTATTCTAAAACGAACGACAGCGATGTGTCGCGCAAAGTATTTCCGTTCACATTCAAACTCAATAGTGTGGATTTAGGCAAGCACTTAAGAAAAACTGAGGGTGGACGATTTATCTTGTCTCCATCTCAAATTGAGGCATACATTCAGTGCCCGTACAAATGGTTTTATGAAAGAAGGATAAACCCAAAATCGCTTGATTTTGAATTTAACCAAATTATTAAAGGTAACATAATTCATGACTTCTTTAACTGTTTCTATAAAGAATTGGCTAAGTCGGGCATCTATCGCCTAGAAGCTTGGGATTCAGAGTTTCCGCACAAAGATCTTTTTGAATATGCATTTGATTTAGCGGTGAACAAAAACCTGTCATCGGACTCAAATATTTCAGCCATGGCGGCTCTTGAATCATTTAGTGATCAATTTGATTTGATGCAATTACAAGGTCAAGTTATCGATTGTTTGAAACGTCAAACGCACCTTCCAAATCGATATCTAGTCGCTGAGTCAGAATTTCCAATTGATGAGAGCCAAAATGTTGAATATGCAGGGGTTGTGATTGGTGGTCGCGTCGACCCTAATGAAGCTTCTGATTTTAGGCCCAGAATTGATCGCATTGATGTTTGTGCAGAAACAAACTCTTTTCTTGTGATTGACTACAAAGGATCTATCAAAGATTATTGTGGCGGCGCTGTTGTTGAAATTAATCCTGAAGATGGAAGTGCAATTGTAAATCTGCCAAAGAAGGTTCAGACATTGATTTATGCCTCTTGTGTTAGAAAAATGACTGGCCGCCATTGTGACGGAGCCATTTATTTAGCCTACAAGCAAACTCGCGGTGATGAACCTTGGCTTTCAGGCTCAGTTCAAAGCGACATCATTTCAGACTTTAGCGGTTTTGGGAAAGACGCTCGGAAGTGTAGCGTTTCGATTGACATGGATCAATATCTTGATTTTATTGAAATGAAAATTAAATCTAAACTTGAAAACTTAAAGGAAGGCTTTATAGTGCCTTGTCCAATGGATAAAACAGTGTGCCAATATTGCAACGTGAGCAATTGTCCTGCGAGAGGAAAGAATTAACATGGACGAGCGCAATCCTCAGCTAGATGTAATAGAAACACTTGATTGCCCTGTCATTGTTCAGGCGGGCGCAGGTTCTGGTAAAACTCACACTTTAACTGAGCGCATTTTGTATGCTTTGACGCCTGATGTAAGTGGAAAAACATTTGCAAGAAGTGTCACTAACATCGTTGCTATTACTTTTACACATAAAGCAGCCGAAGAATTAAAAAGCAGGCTGAGAGGAAAGCTTGAGAGTGCAGGTCTGCATGAACAAGCTCTTCTTGTTGATGACTCATATATCTCGACAATTCATGGGTTTGCAACCCGCATTCTCCGAGAAAATGCACTACATTTTGGTCTTGATCCAAATTTTAGAGTCATTGACGAAGGTGAGGAAGCCGAGCTGTTTGTCAGGGCTTTTAACAATGCTTTAAACGATTTGTATTCCGGGACCGATCGAGTCGAAGAGTTTTTGACTGGCGCTCAATATGAAGGTGCAATAATTGACGGTGATAATTCTGAACTTACAGGTCTTGCTCAATTTAGCGGTGACGATGTAGAAACACTGCAAGAAAACATTAAGAGTCAAATTAAAGACTTTATAACTAGTGTAATTTCTGTTCAATCGGGCGAAGAAATTGTAAAGTTTTTCACTGACAACATGCTTCAAGATGAAGCTTTCTTGAAAGATAACTTGCTACAAACCGTTCATAAAATGGTTTCTGTATTGTCGTCTGTCCCGAAGGTCGATTCCGACAAAGTTTTCCTTGGATCGTTTTTGTCTATTACAGAAATTATGGTGAGCTTGTCACGTGCTGTAGCTGAGGTGCTTTCTTCAATCAGTTTTGATTCTGGCTCAAAGACTATTGTCGAACGTGGCGAGAATCTAAGTGAAGTGCTTGGCGAAATTGACAAATTCTTGATATATTCTCATAGCGTCGACACTTTCGATGATGATTTGGAGACGGCTCTTGAGATTTTTAAGAGCATAAAACACTTGGATTTAAAAGCATTGAAAGATTCGGGTTACGAAACAGAAATTAATGACTTTCATGCATCTGTTGCACACCTGTTTATTGAACTTTTGTGTGTTGCTAATTTAGATGCAATTCAAGTTTATTATCGACTTGCAAAAATGACATTTTCTGAATTGCAAATGTTGAAGAGCAACAATAAATTATCGAATAATGATCTTTTGCGTCGTTGCTATGAATTTCTCGCGTTTTCTCCTGACATTTGTGAAAAATATAAAAACAATTTTGATTTGATAATGATTGACGAGTTTCAAGACACCGACAACTTGCAACTAAAACTCATCGATTTAATTGCTAAAGATAAATTTAGAAATGTTTGCACCGTTGGAGACGTCCAACAAAGCATATATCGATTTAGAGGTGCAGATGTAAATGTGTTTCGAAAATATAAAGAAACTCTTTTAAATAACGAAAGCGGTGTTAAAGTCTTTAATCTCCCAAACAATTATCGCTCTCACAGTGACATTCTATCTTTGACTGACATGATTTTTGCTGATGAATCCATGTTTGGAGAAGAGTTTTTGCATCTAAATGCCAAGGGCAAAATCAATTATGATAGAGATCCTGTCTTTGAAAAATTGCCTCGTGTCAAAATTGATGTAATGAATTACAAATCAACTAAAGAAGAACCCTTTAGCAAGCAAAATGTTATTGCGCATGAAGCTAGGGAGGCAGCAAATCATTTTAAGACGCTCTATGATGCGGGAATAAATCCCGGCTCAATGGCTATATTGCTTTCAACTTTAAAATCGAATTCAAGGTTTGGCGCATCTTGTGAAATCGCGAAAATATTTCAAGATGCGCTTCTCGATGTTGGAATCGAGTCGATTATCTCAGGTGGGTCTACGTTTTCATCTTCCGAAGAGGCGGTTTTAATTGAAAATCTTCTAAATATTGCAAGAAATCCTTTTGATTCTCAGTCTTTCATTGAAATCCTAAAAAGTGACTATTTTAAAATCTCAGATGATTCATTACTTGTTTTATGTTCTAAATTTGATGATTCTGGTGATTATTTAAGTGGGCGAGATTTGTCTAGAGGCTTTATCTATGTTGATGATGAAATGCTTTCAGAACTCAACGAATATGACAGACAATCGGTTTCTTTTATTTATGAAAAGCTTTTCAAGTTTATCGATAATTCATCAAAGCAATCGACACGTCTTGCAATCAGGGAGTTTTTAAGTGAATGTGGAATCCTAGATGCGGTTTCCGCTTTGGGTTCTGAGGGTTATGTTAAAGCGGGAAATTTTGAAAAAGCGCTTGAAATTATTAAAGAGATAGAGGTTGATTCCAAGGAATTGTCCCACATTCAGACGTCCTATTCTTCTCTTTTAAAATATTCCAAAGAAGAACCAGGGGTTCTTTGTTCTAGTGAATCAAACTACGTCCAAATTATGACAGTGCATGCTTCTAAAGGACTTGAGTTCGACCATGTGATTGTCTCAGAGATGCGTAATGGGCTTTCAAGAAATGCTGTTCCAAAAAATGAGATGATTGTCCAAAATGATTCGATTGGAAGCCTGGGACAGCAGGTTTTTGCTTCAATGCTGAAAAAAGATGACTGGGGTGACAATAACTTTAATAAAATTTGTTCAAAAGACAACATCTTTGCAAAAAAACCAATAGTTCATCAAGGCATGACGGCAGGTGAGCTTTATAGAACTCTCGTTGTGAGAAACAACTCTGAGGAATATGATGAAGCAAAAAGATTGTTGTATGTTGCACTAACGCGTGCAGTTAAGTCTGTATATTTGCAAGTGAGAATTAAAGGTGTTCCTAAGGACGACTATGCAGGTTGCGGCATTTGGGAAAGCCTCTTTAAAGTCTTTCAATGGGACTATAATCTTGCTTCTTCAACTGACGTTTTCACTCTTCCAAATGGCTCAAATGGAATTTTGTCTTTTATGAATTTGCCCCAAGCTCTTCATTTTAAGGAAAACGAAAATGAACCACCAGCCACAAGTGTGGGAGACATTGAGACTCGTGGTGGTGATGCTGACACTGGTGACAACAGCTCTTTTGAACCAAAAATTCTTCCAGTTCGTAAATTTCCAGAAAAGCTTTACGAAATGCCAAGAAATCTAACCGATGAGACTTTTTTCTCCTATTCCAACATTGAACAACTGCAATCTTTTTCCCATGAGCTCCTAGACACTGATGGTTTTTCAATCCCAATTATTGAGGAAGAAATTGACTCATTTGAAAAAGAAAGGCATGACAGTGATAAAGCAACCGTTTTTGGGACAGCGTTTCATGATGCTATGCAAGTTTGTGTGATGTGCGATGAGCGCGAAGTCCCAATCAATTCCAGCCGAAGAATGACTATGGCGATGAACAGAGCATTTAATAATGCGCTCTTCAATTCCATTGTTTCTTCTGAAAATGTAATTCCTGAAATGGATTTTTGTGTTCCTTTTGAGCATGATGGCAAAAAGATGTGGCTTCGTGGTGCAATGGACCTGATTGAAATTTCTGGCGACAAAGCTCGAGTGATTGACTACAAAACTGGAACAAAGCCCATAGATCACAGCAGCCAAGCAAAGGTATATTCTTGGGCATTGTTAGCTAACGGGATAAAACGAGTCACTGTTGATTTTTTGCATGTTGAAATCGAGTCGAGTGATGACCCCGAAGATTGTTTAGTGCAGAGTTTTTCTTATTGTGATAATGATCTTTTAAATCTACATGAAGGGATTGCATCTGAACTTAGAAAAATGCATCGTTAGGCAATGAGCTCTTTTACAGAAAAAATAGAAAGCATCAAAAAGCAGTTAAATGAAGTTCCAATGCTTCCTGGTGTTTATCTCTGGAAGGACGCTGAAGGAAATGTAATTTATGTTGGCAAAGCTAAAGCTTTGCGCGCAAGAATGCGTCAATATGTAAATTTCGCTGATGATCGAGCAAAAATTCCAATGCTTGTCGATCAGATTGACTCTTTCGAATATATTGTCGTTGAAAACGAAAATGAGTCGTTGATCCTAGAGAGAAATTTAATTGAGCAACATAAGCCTTTTTTTAATGCCGATTTAAAAGACGACAAGTCATATCCCTATATTGCATTAACAACCGATTGTTTGTTTCCGTCAATTAAATATACTCGGGAAAAAAAACGAAAGGGTGTCAAATATTTTGGGCCTTACACAAATTCGCGAGCGGCGAGAGACGTTATTGAAGTTCTGCGAAAAGTTGTCCCTCTGTGTAGTTCAAATTGTGCTGACTGGAAACGAATAAACAAAAAAGTTCAAACAGAGAAAAAGAAAAACCCCGAAATAACATATGAAGTTTGTGACTTTTGCGATTCGAGACCATGCTTTGACTCAACAGTTGGGCTTGCCCCTGGAATTTGTTGCTCAAAAATATCAAGGACTGAATATCTCAAAAATGTTGCTCTTGCAGAAGATTTTTTGAATGGCAACAGAAGTGCAATTATTGACGAGCTCACTAGTGAAATGAAAACTTGCGCAGCTGAGCTTAATTTCGAAAAAGCCTTGAGACTAAAGCAAAGAATCGACACAATTTATGCGCTTGGTGAAAAACAGCACATAGATCTAACTTCCAATTCATCATTTGACGTTATTGGTTTTTATCGCGAGGAAACAATCGCAGGTGTTCATGTGCTAATTGTGCGCGAGGGAAAAATTATAAACAGCAATGAATTTGTTCTAAACAAAGGCCAAGATGTACCAATGGAAGATTTACAGCATAATTTTTTGCTGAAGTATTATTCAATGTCGAATGCTGTAGGACACGAAATCATCGTTAGGGAAGTTTTTCCAACCGATGAGGACATGCTTGGCTGGTTAACAGAAAAACTTGCTAATAAACACGGTGCGAAAGTTCATTTCTTTACCCCAAAAAGAGGGGAGAAACTTGATCTTTTAAACATGGCAGAAATAAATGCTAAGCACACGTTGCTACGTCATAAAGTAGCAAATGGTTATGATGATTCGCGCACTAATGAAGCTCTTTTGCAGCTTGAGAGTGCTCTTGCTCTTGATGCTGCGCCAATGCGAATCGAGTGTTTTGATATTTCAACTAATCACGGTTCCTACACAGTCGCATCGATGGTTGTTTTTACAAATGGTAAAGCTGACAAATCGCAATATCGTCGTTTTAAAATTCGTGCCGAGCTTGATGAAGCGAATGATTTTTTGTCGATGCAGGAAGTGATGAAACGAAGATATTCCAAAGAGCGAATGGAAGATGAACAATTTGGATCTAAACCAGATTTGATTATCCTTGATGGTGGTAAACCTCAGCTAACTGCCGCTACCGATATGTTTGATTCTATGGGAATTCATGATATTGCCCTTGTTGGTTTGGCAAAGCGTGATGAAGAATTGTTTGTTAATTGGAACGATGGAAGTCCTGTTGTTTTACCAAGTGGATCTGCTTCCTTGTATCTGGTTAAAAATATTCGTGATGAGGCGCACAGATTTGCTATAACTTTCCATCGTGAGCTCAGCCGCAAGGGTCAAACAAAATCAATACTAGATGAAATTGAAGGCGTTGGCCCCAAGCGTAAGAAAGCGTTGCTCAAGGCTTTTGGAGGTTTTAAAAAATTGTGTGATGCAAGCATGGAAGAAATAATCGAGTCTAAGGCAGTGCCGCCTGACATTGCTAAAGAAGTGTGGTTAGTGCTTGATCAGTATAATAATCACAAAGAAATTCATAAAGATTAAGGCAGAAATATGGATGCAGTTCAAAAGAATAAAGACGATGAAATATATCCAGAACTCGTTTTGATAACAGGCATGAGTGGGGCAGGGCGCACAGAAGCCATGCATGTGTTTGAGGATCTTGGATATTTTTGTGTTGACAACCTACCAACGCGTTTGATTCCATCTCTTGTTGACCTTCAAACACGAGATAAAGAGGAAGGTATTGCAGAGGCTAAAAAAATTGCAATCGTTTGCGATTCTAGAAATGGAAAGTATTTTGCTGCTTTAGCAGATGAAATTCGCGCAATTCGCGATGCAGGTTCTAATCTTAGGGTGGTGTTTCTTGATGCAAACGACGAGAAGCTTGTTGCAAGATACAAAGCTTCTAGAAGAAGACACCCACTGTGTGATGAGGGCACAACCATTGCTGAGGGAATACAAAAAGAACGTGCAATGATGCTGCCAATCAAAGACTTAGCAGATATCGTTATTGATACGTCTGACCTTCTTCCTCAGAATTTGCGTCAACATTTGCGTTCATTGTTTGAATCGGAGACAAGTTCTAGAGGCTTGAGTGTTACCGTATATTCTTTTGGGTTTAAACATGGAGCCCCAGTCGATGCTGACCTGGTGATGGATGTGCGCTTTTTGCCAAACCCCTATTACGTGCCCGAGTTAAAGCCGCTAACTGGTCTTGATTCTGAGGTTCGAGATTATGTAATGCTTCGAGATGAGACAATCGAGTTTGAGAAGAAGTGGCATGATTTGCTTGATGTAGTAATGCCTGGATATGTTAAAGAGGGAAAACAGCAGTTAGCTATAGGCATCGGTTGCACTGGTGGGCAACATAGAAGCGTTGCAATTGCTGAATCTACAGGGGCCTACCTTAAAAATAAAGGCTACCGCGCAAGCATTGCCCATCGCGACCTCGAAAAGAGATAAAAGCAAAAGAGTGAACAATCATTGAATCCATCGTTTAACATAGACCCTTCTGTTACATCAGCAATTTCGCTGGAGTCGCTGAGCGCAAGTGCGCCTGTGACAACAATACCAAGCAATTTTCGGGCTGTAGTATTGGGCGGCGGAACTGGTGCACCTGCTTCTATAAAAGCGCTGCGTTCGCTTGGCATATCAACAAATGCTGTCGTTGCTATGGCCGATGACGGTGGTTCAACTGGTGACCTGAGAAAAGATGCCGACGTGACACCTCCAGGTGACATTCGAAAATGTCTTTGCGCATTTGCTTCAAACCCAAAAGATCCCTTCACACAGGCTTTTAAATATAGATTTCCAGTTGCCAATAATCACACCTTAGGGAATTTAATGTTGAGTGCTCTTGAAGATTCGAGCGGATCTTTTCCAGCAGCAATTAGCATTTGCGAGAGTTTACTGCACTGCGATGGTCACGTGTTGCCTTCCACATTGGAGCATGTTTACTTGAAATCTGAAACTATAGATGGCACTGTTTTGCAAGGTCAAGCGCTCGCCACGAAGTCAAACTCTGCTCTAAAGCGAGTTTTTCTTATAAACAAAAGCGGGAGTAAACCTAAGGCCTATGAACCAGCAATTAAAGCTATTGTTAGCGCTGATTTAATAGTTTTAGGGCCTGGCTCTTTATTCACTTCTATTATTCCCAACCTCTTAGTTGATGGAATTATTGATGCAATCACAGAATCGCGAGGCAAGGTTGTTTTTGTTTGCGGAATTTCTGATGTGCAGGGAGAAACATGGGGTCTCACCGCTTCTGAGCATGTAAAAGCACTCATGAATCATGGAATGACTAATTTAATTGATTACGTTTTGCTCAATTCTTCTAAAAACCCAGACTCGTTCAGAGCAAAGAGCAGCGTTCGTTTTGATTCAATAGAACATCAACAACAGGAAAACACAGGTGCTGTGCGTCAAGACGTTTGCTCTGAGTCAAAGCACATTATTGATGTTTCTCCTGAGGAAATTGCAAAAATTCAAGCTTTGGGACCTGTTGCAGTACAAAACGATTTATCAGATCCAAGTAACCCTTCCTGGCACAACTTGTTGGCTCTGCGCTCTAGCTTTGAACAAATTATTGGAATGATGATTGCAAGGCGTGGCTATTAAATGTCATTTGCTTCAGACATTCGCGAAGAGCTTGTGCGCATTCCAGGTGAATGTGATTTGTGCCGCAAAGCTGCCCTTTGTGCTTTAATCCGCATCGATGGAACCATTTATCTTTCAGGTGCAGGTCGCTATCGTGTAGAAATTGCTACTGATTATGGCAATGTCGGTCGTTTGATTGTTGGCTATTTGCATGACATTTATAATTTAAAAACAAACATCTCCTACAGGAGAAGTGTTCTTCATAACACTCAAAATTATCAAATTGATGTTCCCTATCAAGAAAACATTGAACTTGTCTTAAAAGATTTGGGAATCCTTGATGAAAACAACTCTCTCATTCGTGGTCTTGCACCTCAATATAAATGTAGGGACTGTTGTTCAAAAAGTTATCTTCGGGCCGTTTATTTAGCCAGTGGATTCATTTCTGAACCAAAGAGTGCTTTTCATTTTGGAATGAACGTCACAACTGAGGCGCTAGCAAATGATCTAACTCAGCTATTAAATGATTTAAATGTTCATGCTCGGCTTGTAAAGAGAAGAAACAGCTGGATGGTCTATGCAAAAAGTGGCAAAGACATTGAAGAATTTCTAAAAGTCGTAGGAGCTTTTGATTCGGCACAAAGAATTAACGAAGTTCGCGAATATAAAGCACAAAGAAATGAGACTAACCGATTTGTTAATGCCGAAATGGCAAATCTAAATCGGCGACTTGACGCCTCAATAGGTCAGATTAAAGACATCGAAGTTGTTTTAAAAAAGGGTGACTTGCAAAGTCTTTCACCAGCAATTCGTGAATTTATAAAGCTTCGCGTTGAAAATCCAGAAGCATCTCTAAAAGAAATTGGTGAGATGTGTAATCCTCCGCTTTCTAAATCGGCAATTAATCACAGGGCAAGAAGACTTGCACAAATTGCTTCCGATTTAAAGAAAGAATAATAGCCGGTTTGTTTTTAGCTATTTCCGTTCGCGTTTAAAGATGCTAGAAGGTCTGCTTGCATTAGGTCGGATGTTATAATTTTTGTGCTTAATAGTTCTCATCCATTAGTAAGGAGAAGATATGTCTATCAAAGTTGGTATTAACGGTTTTGGACGCATTGGTCGTCTTGTCTATCGTGCAATGTTTAACAACCCGAAATTTGATGTTGTTGCTGTAAACGATCTTGGCGACATTAAAACAATGACCCACCTCTTGAAATATGATTCAGTTCACGGAATCTTTTTTGATGACGTTAAAACAACTGATGATGGTTTTGTTGCAGATGGAATAAGCTGCAAAGTGCTCTCTGAGCGCGATCCTAAAAATCTTCCCTGGGGAGAACTTGGGGTCGATGTCGTAATCGAATCTACAGGCATTTTTAAGACTGGAGAACTTGCACAAGCCCACATTGACGCAGGTGCAAAGAAGGTTATTATCACATGCCCTGGCAAAGACATTGATGGTACTTTTGTAATGGGCGTAAACGACAAAGAATACGACAAAGAAAAGCACAATATCATCTCAAACGCATCATGCACAACTAACTGCCTTGCTCCAGTTGCTAAAGTGCTTCTTGACAACTTTGGAATTAAACGAGGGCTCATGAACACTATTCATGCCTACACCAATGACCAGCGCATTCTTGATCTTCCACACAAAGACCTTCGACGTGCAAGAAGTGCTGCAATGTCAATGATTCCAACTACTACAGGCGCTGCTCGTGCTGTTGCATTAGTTCTGCCTGATTTAAAAGGCAAGCTTGATGGTTTTGCTACTCGCGTTCCAACACCAGATGGATCTATGGTTGATTTAACAGTTGAACTCGAGCGTGAAGTCACAAAAGAAGAAATCAACGCAGCTATGAAAGCTGCTGCTGAAGGCGAAATGAAGGGTGTTTTGGAATTCACAGAAGACCCAATTGTCTCAATTGACATTGTTGGAAATCCTGCTTCTTCTGTGTTTGATTCTTTGCTCACTATGGTGCCTGGCGAAAAGTCAAATCTTGTAAAAGTTGTTAGCTGGTATGACAACGAATGGGGTTATTCAAACCGCGTAGCTGATCTTGCAGGGATTGTTTTATAGATTTGATCTTTAGTTTTAGGGGTTCTAATGAAAACTATTGACGACGCAGATTTTTGCGGCAAGTGCGTAATCGTGCGTGTTGATTTTAACGTCCCAATGAAAGACGGCGTTGTAACTGACGACACTCGCATTCGAAGTGCTATTCCGACAATCAAAAAGCTTGTTGGTGATGGAGCTAAAGTAATTCTAATGAGCCATCTTGGTAGACCTTCTGGCAATGGCTTTGAACAGGAATATTCGCTTGAGCCTGCTGCGAGAAAGCTCTCTGATTTAATTGGTCGTCCAGTTATTTTTTCTAACGACACAACAGGTGAGGGCGCAATTGACAAAATTGCTTCAATGAGTGATGGTGACATTCTTGTCCTTGAAAACCTTCGTTTTGATTCGCGCGAAAAGAAAAATGATGAGCAATTTGCAAGCGACCTAGCTTCACTTGCTGACGTCTATGTAAATGATGCTTTTGGCACGGCTCATCGAGCTCATGCGTCAACTGCTGGAATTGCTAAGTTTTTGCCTTCATATGCTGGATATTTACTCACACGCGAAGTTGAAACGATTACAGGAATGCTTGAAAATCCAGTGCGCCCTTTTGTTGCAGTTTTAGGCGGTTCAAAGGTCTCTGACAAAATTAAGGTAATTGATAATCTCATTGATAAAGCTGACACCATCATCATTGGTGGAGCCATGTGCTTTACATTTCTCAAGGCACAGGGTGCAGATGTTGGAAAATCGCTTGTTGAAGATGATTGGATTGAGCCTTGCAAAGCTATGCTTCAAAAAGCAAAAGACAGGGACACGATTCTTCTTTTGCCAGTTGATATTGTTTGCGCAACTGAAATTAAATCAGGAGCTGAGGTTAAAGTTTGCAATGCCTATGCAATTGATAACAATTTAATGGGACTTGATATTGGTCCAAAAACAATTGAGAATTACAAATTGGCCATCTCAGAAGCAGGAAGCGTATTCTGGAATGGGCCAATGGGAGTTTTTGAGATTGATGAATTTGCTCAAGGAACTAAAGCGGTCGCTGAAGGACTTGCTTCTAACATTGACGCTAAGACAATTATTGGGGGCGGCGACTCAGTGGCTGCTGTTAACAAATTCAATCTTGCTGATAAAATGACTTTTATTTCAACGGGTGGCGGTGCCTCAATGGAACTTGTGCAGGGCGACATTCTGCCCGGTGTTGCAGCGCTTGGTTAATTGACTCTTTTTAATAAATATGATGTGATGCTCGCTCCAATGGCGGGCATCACCAATCTTCCTTTCAGACTCATTTGTGAAAAATTAGGCGCCGATCTTACTTTTTGCGAGATGGTGAGCGCGGCTGGCATGGCGCATGCTAGTGCAAAAACGCATCGTCTCGTTGAGACGTGTGATGATGAAAAAACAATAGGCGTTCAGTTGTTCGGGCATGACCCAAAAACAATTGCTGAACAAGCCTGTGTTATTTCTGAAGAACTTTTATCAAAACTTTCTCACATTGACATAAACATGGGATGTCCTGCTAGAAAGATCATTAAAAAAGGTGACGGATCTGCTCTGATGAAGAAGCAAGGGGTCGCCGCAAACATTGTTGCTTCTGTAAAAGAATCAGTTAATTGTCCAGTGACAGTTAAATTCCGTCGTGGTTTTGATTTGGGAGACGAATCTTGTGTTGAATTTGCAAAGAGAATGGAAGACGCGGGGGCTGATGCTGTTTGCGTCCACGGTCGTTTTGCAATGCAATATTACAAGGGAGCGAGCTGCACTGATGCAATTGCACGTGTAAAAAGTGCTGTTGACATTCCTGTCATTGGAAATGGGGATGTGTTTAGTGCAAAAGATTATGCAAACATGGTTTCAATCACTAATTGCGATGCAGTTTTAGTTGCTAGAGGTGCATCTAAAAATCCTTTCATTTTTTCAGAGATTAAAAACTACATAGCAACAGGAGAATTAAAGAGCACCGACACATCTTGGCGTCTTGAAATAGCTTGCGAGCACGCGAGATTAATTGAAAAGCTTCAAAATGAGAATCATTTTGTTTCTTTTTTACAATTCCGAAAACAGGCAATGAACTACATCGAGGGAATTCCTGGTGCCAGAAAAGCGCGAGGCTTAATTTGTGGCTGTTCTTGTGCTGACGATTTTATTGCTGTTTTTAATTCTTTAAAAGTTTTTTAGGTTGGAGTTAACATGCCTTTTGACCCGCATAAAGCTTTATATATCCACATTCCTTTTTGTTTAAGCAGGTGTAATTACTGCGACTTTGCGACAGCGTCTTGCAAAAGCGACTCCAAGCATGTTCGCAAATACCTGGATAATTTGATGTTTGAAATGCGGGAATCTTCAAAGAAAGGACTCTTGTCAGAAATAGAAACTGTCTACATTGGTGGGGGAACCCCAACTCATCTTGGGCACAAACAATTAATCGAACTATTGTATTTCCTCTCAACGATGCTCTACATGAAAAATGTTAAAGAATTTACTATTGAAGCTAATCCAGAGTCCCTAACTGAAGAGATTGTTAAAGACGCTTGGGCTTTAGGTGTAAATCGCATTAGCATTGGAGTTCAATCTTTTGATGATGGGGTGCTAAATGCGCTTGGTCGAGCACATGATTCTGATCGTGCCAAACAGGCAGTTGAGGTTGCGAAGTTGCGCTTTGAAAATGTGAGCGTCGATTTGATGTGTGGGCTGCCTGGGCAGACAGAAAGCATGTGGCAAAAAGATCTAGAAACAGCTGTTTCTTTGGGGGTTAAGCACATCAGTGTTTATCCATTGACTATTGAAGAACAAACGCCTTTTTACAAACAGTGCATGAAGGGACAAATGAGCTTTCCTGATGAAGATTTGCAAGCAGACATGATGAATGATGCTGAAAGAATTTTGAAACCTTGCGGGTTTGAGCGCTATGAAGTAGCGTCTTATGCAATTCCCGGTTTTGAATCTAGACATAACATTTCCTATTGGACAGGAGTTCCATATCTTGGCTTTGGTAGAAGTGCTGCAAGCATGACTCAAAATGATCAGCGCAGAATGCGAATACAAGACGGTGTTGTTACCGATGATTTGAATAGAGCACAAATGGAAGCTGAAGACATTATGCTCATGTTCAGAATGAGTAAAGGTGTCGGTGATTCAAGGATATTTCAAGCATCCAACTATTTGCCAGAATTGCAAAATACTCTAGAGAATTTAATTGAAAAGGGCTTGATAGAGCATGTTGATGGCAGATATGTCCCAACTAATAAAGGATGGCTTTGTGGCAATGAACTCTATGGCGAAATTTTTGATTTGGCTTAATTGTGTTTTCTAAGAGCCCACAACTAATTATTATGTCCTAAAAGGAGATAGTGTAGGGATTGTTTGATGCATACCACTGCTGGTGTAGTTTTGTTGCTCTTTAGCACTCCAATCTTGAGAGTGCTAAAATTCTAGTTGGTGATAAAGGTGCTATCAGACAGAAGACAATACATATTGCGTGCATTGATTGAAGAGTATATTCTTCGAGCAATGCCAGTGGGTTCAAAAACGATAGTTGACAACTATGACGTTGATGTGAGTTCAGCTACAGTGCGCAATGATTTGAATTATCTTGAAGAATGCGGCTACATTGCTCAGCCTCACACTTCTGCTGGAAGAATCCCGACAGAGGCAGGCTATCGTGAGTTTGTAGACACGCTCATCGATGAAGAGTTTTATTGCGATGTTGCTGAAGATGAGGAAGAGGATTTTTCTTCCTATGTATCCAAAATTAGAAAGTCGGCAGATGAAATAGATGCCATGCTTGAAGAAATTTCTATGAAGCTTTCAAGCATCACCAATAATTTGTCTGTAATTTCTTCAAAGAAAAAAGAATCCGGTCATGGACACATCGCAAAGCGAGGCATTTCGTTAATAATGAGACAGCCAGAGTTTCGTGATTCGACAAATCTTTTGCCGTTGATGGAGATTCTTGAAGATGACACTGTTTTATACAGAACACTTTCAACACCTTCAGATGGTGATTCGCTTCAAGTTAGAATTGGGAATGAAAACAAATCGAGCAATTTGCGTGGCGTTTCTGTTGTAACTGCAACGTTTGGCACTTCAAGAGATGGCGGAATTGTTGCAGTTATTGGCCCAACACGCATGAATTATGAAAATGTAATAAAGGCAGTTTTGCAAGCGCAAAATGTGCTTAATGATATTAGGTAGTTTTGAGAGGATAGATTTTGGCAGGTAAAGACTTATATTCCGTGCTTGGTGTTGACAAAAACGCTACGGAAGCTGAGATAAAAAAAGCATATCGCCATCGTGCGAGGGAGCTGCATCCAGACGTTAACAAAGCTCCAGATGCTGAAGAAAAATTTAAGGAGTTAAATGAGGCTTATGACATTTTGTCTGACCCTCAAAAGAAGGCACAGTATGACCGTTTTGGGACCATTCCTGGTGCTGCCTCTTCGGCTGGTCCTGGTGGAGCAGGGTACGTTGACTTTGATGATTTGTTTGGTGGCGGCTTTGGCGGCATGGGTGACATTTTCTCGACTTTCTTTAGCGGCTTTGGAGGTTCAGCGGGAGTTCGTCAGGTTCGCAAAGAAGGCCGCGATATGCAAATTGGCCTCAGAATCACTCTCGAGGAGGTTGCGACTGGTTGCAAAAAAGAAATTGTCTATGACAGACTTGCTCCATGCCAGGATTGTCATGGCTCTGGACTAGGCGAGAACGGCAAAGAGGTCAAATGCGATGCCTGCAATGGCACTGGACGTGTGGTAACTGTTCAGCACACATTCCTTGGAGATATGCAGACTGCCACTGCATGCAGTGTTTGTAACGGCACAGGAACAAAAATTGAGGGTGCTTGCTCAGAATGCGGTGGTCAGGGCCGAGTGCCAGATCGTCAGCGTGTTTCTGTTGAGATTCCTGCTGGAATTCAAGACGGACAACAACTCCGTGTTTCCGGATATGGTGAAGCAGGAATACAAGGTGCTATGGCAGGCGATTTGATAGTCACAATCAGAGTTCAACGCCATGATTATTATGAACGTCATGGCAATGATTTGCATGTTTCGTTGTCAGTTCCGATGGTTCAGGCTGCTCTGGGTGCAAATCTTGAAATAGACGGAATTTTAGACGGGGAAGTCGTCACTGTGAAAGTTCCTGAAGGTTCTCAGACTGGTGATAAAATCCGCGTTAAAGGGCATGGTTTGCCAAAGTTTAGAGGGGCAGGCCGTGGTGATATGATTATTCATGTTAAGGTTGAAATTCCTAAAAAACTAAAGAAGAAAGAACGAGAAATTTTGGAGTCATTGGCAGAAGAAATGGGACAGCCAACAAGCGACACAAGATCTCCGCTTGAAAAATTGCGCGATGCATTTAACTAGCAATTCCTACCCAAACTGATAAAACAATGCATCATTATTTCGTTGAAAATGAAAACATAGAGGAACTCACAAATTTAGAGTTCCTCGTTGTTTTTTCTGAAGATGACAAAAAGCACATAAAGGCTCAACGCTTGAGAATTGGCGAGCATGTTACTGTTGTGGATAAATCTGGAAACTATTTTGAGTTAGAAATAACTGCTATTAGAGATTCGGATGTTTTTGCAAAAATATCAAAGCGAGTATCGCATAAGGAGAAAAGCTGGTCGTTAACTCTTTTCCAAGGGATTTCAAAAAACACAAAGCTCGATGAAGTTTTGCGTGCAACAACTGAAATCGGCATAGATAGATTTTATGCAGTTAACATGGCTCGTTCTGTCGCAAAAGTTAAAGAAAGTTCTCTTGTTAATAAACTCGACAGATACAAAAACATTGCAAGAAGCGCATCAATGCAATCTGGTCGAGGAACCATCCCACATGTTGATATCTTGAACAATGAGCATGACTTTCTGCACAAATTAAAAGATTTTGATTTGGTTATAGTTTTTTGGGAAAAGGCAGAAGAGAATAGCTTCGTTGATTCTGCGATTAAACAGAAGATGAGCAATTGCAAATCTCTAGTTAAACAGATTGCAGTTGTCATTGGACCAGAGGGTGGCATCACTGAAGAAGAAATTGCAGCTATTTCAAAAGTATCAACATGCAGTGTTTGCACTTTGGGTGACACAATATTGAGAACAGAAACTGCAGGTGTCGTATCTTGTGCGTTAGTGTGTTTTGTTCTTGGGAGACTTTTATAAATGAGTTTCGCTGTTGTTAATTTGGGTTGCAGGGTAAATCGCGCTGAATCTGATTTAATCATTGAAAAAATGAAAGAAACTGACGTTGCTGCACCTTTGGAAGAAGCTGATGTTGTTTTTGTGAACACTTGCACAGTCACTGGTGTTGCTGAAAAAAAGACTCGGAAAACTGTTAGAGGTGTTCTTGAAAAAAACAAACATGCAAAAGTAATAGTGACAGGCTGTGCTGCTGAAATATCTCCTGATTATTACGAGGGGCTTTCAGACAGAATTGAAGTTGTTAGCAAATTTGACCTTCTTGCAAACACAAGCAAACCGCTAGATGTGGACTCGACAGCGATATCTCGCGTCAACGTTAAAATCCAAGATGGATGTGACAATGCTTGCACTTTTTGCATAGTTCATGTCGCACGAGGAAAAAGCATTTCAATCAAAAAAGAAGATGTTATTCGCCAATGTGTTGAACTCGACAAACAAGGTGCATCAGAAATTGTGCTCACAGGCATAAATTTAGGCAATTATTCTGATCCATCTCTCGCCGAATTATTGCGAGAGTTGTTAGATTCTACGAAGAATTGCCGGTTTCGAATTTCTAGCATTGAACCTCCTGAGGTGACCGGCGAACTTTTGGAGACAATTCAGAATGCAGGTAGTCGGGTTTGCAAACATCTTCACATGCCACTTCAATCTGGTTCAAATCGAATTTTGAAGCTAATGGATCGGCATTATTCAGCTGAGCAATTCATTTCATTATGCGAAAAAATCTATTCTCTGATGCCAAATTTTTCATTGTCTACCGACATAATCGTTGGTTTTCCTGGTGAGACTGAAGCAGATTTTAAAGACACTGTCAGCCTTGCAAAAAGGTTACATTTTTCAAAAATTCATGTTTTTCCATATTCAAAACGAGAAGGCACTCCTGCCTGTTCCATGGAGAACCAAATCCCTGATGGCGTTAAAAAACAACGCGCAAGCGAGTTGCGCAAATTGAGCAACGTTCTAAGAATTCAGGAGTTCAACAAAAGAGAGGGATGCCAAGAATGGGTTGTTACCGAAAACGAAAGGCGTGCAACAACAGATTCATTCTTTACTATTAAATCGGCAACATTTAATGAGCCAGGCGAGTTGTTGCTTGTAAAATTGAGTAAAGAAATGTTTTGTGAGTGATTTACGAAAGCAATTTAATTTGAACATTTTGATTAATAACGAAGTAGGCGATGCTACATTTTCTGAAGATGAGGTGCGCGATTTTGCATCTCATTGTCTTGCTGAAGAAAATGCGCCTGATGAGTCGGAAGTGTCAATTTCTTTTGTTGATTCAGACACAATTCATGAGTTAAATCGAGACTATCGTGGCATTGACAGGCCCACAGATGTTCTTTCTTTTGAATGTGATGGTGCCATTTTAGAAGACGGAGCTGAGATTTGCGTGTTAGGCGATGTTATTATTTGTCCCGAAGTGTGCATTAGACAATGTGAAAACTTTGGAAACACTCCTGCGCAAGAAATGCGACTCATGCTTTGCCATGGTATTTTGCATCTTTTAGGCTATGACCACATTAAAGATGATGAAGCTGCAACCATGGAAAGACGCGAGCATGAAATCTTGTCATATTGGTATGGCTATGAAATTCCAAAGATTGAGCACACTAATCACAGTGAGGATGCATCAATTCCAAATCTTGATGACAATTTCGTGCACCACTCCCTTAAAGAATTACCAATTCCTTTTCCAAAAGCTTTCAGTTTTGCATGTCAAGGAATTGCTCATGGAATAAAAACTCAGCGTAATTTCAAAATTCACATTCCAATTGCAGTTTTAGCTGTTTTATTTGGAGTTCTGTTGAAGCTTGATGTTGCCTCTCTGTCAATCATCGTAATTTGTGCGTTCATCGTTTTGGCACTTGAGCTTGTAAACACTGCAATAGAGTCAATTGTTGATTTGGTTAGTCCTGAATGGAGCCTTCTTGCAAAACATGCAAAAGATTGTGCTGCAGGAGCAGTTCTTTTAGTTTCTATCATGAGCGTTATTGTTGGTTTATTGATTTATATTCCAGCTATAGTTCATCTTTTTTAAGCATTTTTTAGGAGACTTTAGTGGATTTAGATTCCTATTTCAAAGAAAACAAAAGTGACGTTGAAGATTTGCTTGACGTCCCAGAAGGTTTTAAAAGCGGCTTTGTCACTTTTGTTGGAAGGCCAAATTCTGGAAAATCTACTTTACTAAACGCTCTTGTTGGCAAAAAAGTAGCAATTACATCTAAAGTCGCCAACACAACACGTCATCGTTTTTCCGGGGTTATTAATCGTGTCGACTGTCAAATCATAATAGTTGACACTCCTGGAATACACAAACCTAGAGATGTGATGGGCGAAGAGCTAAATTTGGCCGCCTATCAAGCATTACAAGATAGTGACGTTGTTTGTTTTCTTGTTGATTCAACTCGACCTTTTGGTAGGGGAGACGCGTGGGTTCTTGAAGAAGTTAAAAAAAGTTCAGCACATAAGTTTTGCCTTTTGACTAAAACCGACATCGCCACCGATGAGCAGATTTTGTTGCAAATTAAACACTTGAGTGAGACGTTTGATTTTGAAGAAATCGTTCCAATTTCTGCAGTTGACAAAACTAACATTGACTTGCTCATTGATTTAATAAAGGACAGGATACCTGAAGGCCACAGATGGTTTTCAAGCGATGAAACTAGTGATGTTGATGACTATGTTTATGCTGCTGAGGTAGTTCGTGAGCAAATCTTGCACGATTTAAAAGACGAGCTTCCTCATTCAATCGGTGTTGTGACCGATGACATTTATGAATCTTCTAATGGGAAAACGTTAAACATCTATTCGACCATTTATGTGGAGAGAGACTCTCAAATTGGCATTGTAGTTGGAAAAGCAGGTTCTCAACTCAAAAGAATCGGGAAAAATGCTCGAATTGAACTTGAGAGTTATTTTGATAAGAATATCAACTTGCAGCTCTCTGTCAAGTTAAAGAAAAATTGGCGCCGCGATGATAACGCAATTAGAAAGTTTGGCTATTGCCAATAGTTTGACAAAGTTCACTTTCAGCCAATTAATTCATCATTTTTAATTTTATAAACTTTGACCACTGTTAGTTGTTGTCCTAGAACACAACCTCTAGCGCGTGTTTTATAATTTGCTACATTGATTATTTTTTAAGTTAAAGGGTAACAACAATGATTTGTCCTAAGTGCGGAACTCCCAATCGAGCCAGTGCCAAGTTTTGTGATGAATGTGGATATGAACTGCCTAGCATTGCTCCAATTGCAAGTGAGATTTTTGAAGATGAAGAACTCTTGGCCACTTGTAAACCAAAATCAGCACCTACTGCTGACCTGAAGGGTATTGACTACACTAACGATTCTTCTTTTGTTGAAGATTGCCCTTTGCAAGAAGATATTAGAGATTTTAAAAATCAAGTTGGCGAATGCTGCGATTCTCGATCGGGCGACAGAAACCTTAAAGATTCTCATGAGACAGATATTCGAGCTCAAAAAGATTTTGATGACACAAGTTCGAAAGATTTTGCAACCACAGATTCAAGCGATGTAACTCAGGCACAAGAGTCAGTTCAAGACGCAGAAATTACTGCCGTAATTGAGCCGTTTGATGTAGATAGTGATGATGAATCTGGGGTTTCGGGGAATTTAGATTCCCAGGTTACAGCAGATTATGCCGAAGATGAATTTGCTGGACAAACTGCTGTACTCGAGCCTGTTGACGATGATATTAAAAATGAGTTTTCAAACTTCGATGTTGATAAAACAGCACAATTAACTCCAGTTGCAACTGACAATTCATCTTCAGATGCAAAGAGCTATTCAGTTGGGTCTGTCGATGAAAAGAAAAATTTGGACCCCAAGAAAAAAAGAAATGCAGTCATAGCTTGCGTTATCGCCGTTTCTCTTGTTGCACTCGCAGCGCTCACCTATGCTTTGCAACTTTGGGGAGGAAAAGTTATACCCGATGTTGTGAACTTGAATGAGGCAGATGCTAAAGCACAGGTGGAGGCTGCTGGTTTTGTGGTTGAGGAAGAGCAAATGCCAAGCGATGAAGTTGAGGGTCTTGTTATTGAGATGGATCCAGGAGCAGGCACCCGTGCTGCAGAAGGTTCCACAGTAAAACTCAAAATTTCGACAAAGCGTGTTATTCCTGACATTGTGGGCATGTCAAAAGATGATGCAAAGCTAGTTATGGAAAAAAACGGTTTTACAAATTTTGAATTCACAAGCGAAAAATCTGACGAAAAGGAAGGAAGTGTTCTTTCAGTAACACCAGCTGTTGACACTCCCACTAAGGCAGATGCGAGGGTGACAATTGTTTTTGCTGAACCCTATCGCGTTCCTGATGTTGTTGGAATGAGTGAGGATGATGCCAAGAAGGCAATTGAGGATGCAGGTTTTAGCGTTTCTTCTGTTGAGGCTTTTAATGACGATCAAAAGGAAGGAACAGTTCTGTCTACTAACCCTGAGAAGGACACTGCTTTAAAGAGTGGGTCGGAGGTCACAATCACAGTTTGTGTCCACAGATCAACAAAACTTGTTGAGGCAGCACGCGACTTCTTTAGTGGAGCAAATCACTTTACTATGGATGGGAAGAAATATGAGCTTGAGAAAGTAACTGCTCTTCAGTGGACTAGTGGTGGAACTGTCGCTTTTACCATCACAGCGCATCAATATGAAACTGTCTTTGGGCTTCAAATCAATAACCCTACAAGCGAAACCATTCAAGGAGCAATTTCTTTTGACGATAACAGCAACATCGTAGCTATTTCTCCGAACATAAAACAGGCGTAGATGGTTTCATGAGCTGGGGTTGTCTTTGACTAAAAGTTATCCATCTCGCACATATGTCAGTGACGTTGTTGTTATTCACAAGACGAAGTTGTCTGAGAATGATTTGATTCTTGATCTTCTAACTCCTGATGGTGCCATCATTCGTGCAGTCGCTAAAAGTGCCAGAAAGCCAGGCAACACTTTTTCTAACAGGCTCGATTTGTTTAATGTGGCTCATGTTTGTATTGCAAGAACTAAAAACTTGCACATCATCAGAGAAGCGAAGCTTTGCACAAGTTTTGAGAACTTAAGAGCCGATTTTTTTGCCTTTTCTAGGGCAAGTCTCGTTATGGAACTATTGTGGCGTCTCTCTTTTCATGGGCAAGTGTCGCCTGTCATGTGGGAATTTGTCTTAAAAACTCTCACTCTCATGAACAATAACATTTTTGCTACTAAGGAACTATCTATTACTGCAGCTTTTAAAATGCTTTCAATTGAAGGCTTTAGACCGCAACTTTCAATCTGTTCGCATTGCGGGAACTTGTTTTCATGTGACAACGAGACGACCGCGTTTTCGCCTTCAGAAGGAGGCATTCTTTGTGCTGATTGTGCAAGCGAGAATAATTCTTTTGAAGTTTCGTTGGAGTCTGTTAGTGTTTTAGGGTGGATGATTTCCTCGACCTATGAGGAAATCCTAAAGGACATTAATTTAGTTCATGGAAAAGTCTATGAACTAGCCAAAATCTTGAAGTGGTGGGTTAGATACCACATTGGTTGTAACCTTTTGAGTTTGCAACTTGCCATTCATTAGTATTTATTTTTTTGCTCGCAGCACAAATTTACAAAATTCATATTATTTGATGTTACGGCTAATGAATTTGTAACACATGCGAGTTGAAACATAAAAAACGCGTTCAAACTTTCCCTTTCTTTTTACGCTCGCCAAAAATAAACTCAATTACTTGGTTCATAAATAGTGCGTTGCTAAAATTAACAGTCATGGAAACTATATTTACACTCATACTTATCCCTTTTGCAGGTGCATTGTTATGCTTGGCTTTGAAAGGCAAGGCAAGAGATGTCACAGTCATTGTCACATGTCTTCTAACGGCTTGTGCGGCAATTGCATTTGCAGCTATCAGCTACATCTCTGGAGTTGATCAGTCAAAACTGCTAATTAACTTTACTTCTCATGCATTCGACTACATTTGCTTCGGAATCAATGTATTGCTGATGGTTGTTGTTCTCGGGTTTTGCTTTAAATATAAAAAAGTAATTCCCGCAATTCTCGCAGCTTTGCAGTTAGCTTTTGAGTTCTATTTAGAATTTAGCCCTGAAAAGGCTTCAGTTCATGTCACAAACGGATTCTCTGTTGACATGCTCACTTTAGTAATGACGCTAATTATTGGCATCATTGGAAGTGCGATTTGTGTTTATGCCATTGGCTACATGAAAGACTTCCAAGACCATGAGCCAAAGGATGCTAAAGACAGAAGATCATTCTTTTTTGCCGTTTGTGTTGCTTTTTTGGGGGCGATGTTCTTAATCGTCTTCTCAAACGACATGAATTGGATGCTTTGCGGATGGGAAATGACCACAGTTTGTTCATTCCTTCTTATCGGCTACACTCGCACAGATGAAGCAATTAAGAATTCTTTTTTGCAAATAACCATGAACCTCATTGGTGGTTTGGCTTTTGCTCTTGCTATCTTTTTGTCTTGCAAATATACAGGAACGGCTGAATTCAACGAATTCATGAAGATTGGTGTTCAAGACCCAGTTATTGTGATGATTCCACTTGCGCTTTTTGCACTTTCGGCTTTTACAAAAGCGGCACAAATTCCATTCCACACTTGGCTTTTAGGCGCAATGGTTGCACCAACTCCTACTTCAGCTTTGCTACACTCGTCCACAATGGTTAAAGCTGGTGTTTTCTTGCTTGTAAAGCTCAGCCCATTGTTTGCGGTTTGTGAATTTGTTGGAATGGTTGTGTGCCTTGTGGGAGGTTTGACTTTCCTGTTCGCTTCACTCTTTGCGATTTCTCAATCAAACGGAAAACGTGTTTTGGCCTATTCTACAATTGCAAACCTTGGTCTCATCACAATGTGTGCTGGCATCGGAACAGATATTGCAGTTTGGGCTGCGGTAATGTTGATAATTTTCCACGCAATTGCGAAGTCTATGCTGTTCCTTTGCGTTGGAACTGCCGAACATCACATTGGTAGCAGAGACATTGAGAGTTTTGACTTGCTCTTTGATCGCATGCCTAAGCTTGCACGTTTCATGATGTTTGGAATTCTTGCAATGTTTGTTGCGCCTTTCGGTATGCTCATCGCGAAATGGGCAGCAATCATTTCTGCAATTGACTTTAAAAACCTAACACTTTTAGTGTTTCTTTGTTTTGGCAGTGCAGCAACTTTTATGTATTGGGCGAAATGGCTTGGAAAGCTCGCTGGCATAACTTCTTGCTCAGAGAATGTTGAGAAGACTGTCACCAACACGGAGAAATTCACATTTAATTTGATGGCGATTTTGCTAGCAGTTGCAAACATTTTAATGCCAGTTTTGTCAATATTTGTCGCTGACAAAGTTGGAATGTCTCTGCTTGGAACAAATGAGCATGCGACAAACTACTTGTCTTTAGACATGCTTATTTTCAGTGCAGTGATGGCAATTGCTGTTATTTATTTCTTGTTTGCAATAGTTGGAAAGACAAGACGTGCAGATGACCGACAGCTAACACCATACCTAGCAGGTGTTACTGCCGATTCAGGCAAGCGTAGTTTTGAAGGATCTCTTGGTGAGCCTGTTAGCGCTACTACGAGAAATTTCTATCTCGATAAATATTTTGGAGAGAGCATTACTCCGCTTGTTCAGGTCTTTGGTGGCGCATTAATTGTAATTTCATTAATCTATTCGATATTTATTTTCTTGGGGTAGGCAATGGTTGATTTTGATTTGACATATTTTTTAATCCTCATTGCCGCTAGCGTTGGGTTTGGTGTTTTCGGCACGATAGTAGGCTGCCTTCTTGCAGGTGCCGAGCGAGTTATTGCGGCAAAGATGGAAGGCCGCGTTGGACCGCCTTTATTGCAGCCTTTCTATGATGTTAAAAAGCTTCTTGTTAAAGAGAAGGCTTCTATCAACACATCTGAACGTGCCTATGTAGCATTTGGATTGATACTTGCAGTCATTGCTGGCGGTATTTTCTTTTCTGGTGGCAATTTGCTCATGTGCATTTTTGTTATTACCTTGTCGGCATTGATGATCATTTTGGCTGCCTATTCCTCAAGGAGCCCTTATTCAGAAGCTGGAGCTGCTAGAGAAATTCTGCAGGTTATGTCATATGAGCCTATGGTTCTTTTCTTCGCCGTAACACTTGCAGTGTTTGCCGTTACACAGGGTGTTGGCGTGGCAGAATCAATGAATATTTCAACATTTATGAACCTTGGTGTTCCCGCTATTGCTGCTTGTTGGATTGCTTTTGTCGGTTTAGTTTATGTGTTGACTATCAAGTTGCGCAAATCACCATTTGATCTTTCGTCATCACATCATGCGCACCAAGAACTTGTGAGTGGCATGACAACCGAAATGTCTGGCAGAACGCTTGCTCTCTTAGAGATTACTCACTGGCTGGAGACAGTGCTGTTTCTCGGTTGGGTGGCATTGTTTTTTGTCAACTCGAATCCGGCTTCAATTGCTATAGCTGTTGTTGTGGCTCTTGTAATTTGGTTTCTAGAAATTGTTATTGATAGCAATGCTGCGCGAGTAAAATGGCAACTTATGTTGTTTAGCGCATGGGCTGTCGCATTTATTTGTGGCGTAGCGAATTTGTTTGTTCTTTTAGTCTTTTAGTTTGGGTGATGCATTTTGAGTAATAAGGCCACATATCTATCAAAATCTCCATGGGTCATCCATTATGATGCCTCTAGTTGTAACGGTTGTGACATTGAAGTTTTAGCAACTCTTTGTCCTGGCTTTGATGCTGAGCGTTTTGGCGTAATCAACACTGGCAACCCAAAGCAGGCTGACATTTTTATGGTCACGGGCTCGGTTAACGAAAGAAACATCAGTGTTATTAAAGAAATTTATAACCAGATGCTTGAGCCAAAAGTAGTAGTCGCTTGTGGAATTTGTGCCTGTTCAGGAGGCGTCTTTCACGATTGTTACAACGTGATTGGTGGCGTTGACCAAGCAATTCCTGTCGATGTTTATGCGCCTGGTTGTGCAGTTCGTCCCGAGACATTGATTGATGCCGTTGTTGAGGCATGTGCAATTCTTGAGGAAAAAGCCGCAGCAATGAATAATCCGAACAAGCCAGCTCAAGATAGTCCTAGTGACACTGATGAAAATGAATGTGCATCGGAAAAAACAGAAGATGAGTCAGTTGCTGTTGAGAGCAGTAATGAGACAACAACTTCAGCAACGGATGGTGCTGAGTCGAATAGTAAAAACTAAGAGAAAGAGGTGAGTTATGCAATTTAAACAAGAGTATGCACCTCTTGCACCTGCTCAAATACATGAGTTGGCACAGCAAATGCTTGATGAGGGCAGTCGCTATGTCCAAATTCTTGCAGTAAACAACGATGAGGACATTGATCTTGTTTATAGCTTTATGACTCGTGACGGTGAGTTAAAAGATTTCAACGTAGATCACCTTGCAAAAGATGCTTCGGTTGAATCAATTTCTGATTTATATTTTGAAGCCTTTGTTTGCGAGAACGAGATTCACGATTTATTTGGAATATCTTTTAACAATCTCGTGCTTGATTTTGCAGGCAAGTTTTATGCATTATCTGAAGAAAAACCAATGACTGTAATTTCGGCTGAAGAGCTTGCAAGAAGAGAGAAAGAAGCTAAAATTGCTGCTGCAAAGGCAGCAAAAATTGCGAAGGCAAAAGCTGAAGCAGCGGCAAAGAAAGCTGCAGCCAAAAATGAAGGAGAGGAGGAATAATGGCTAAATCATCGGTAATACCTTTTGGTCCACAGCATCCTGTTCTTCCTGAACCGCTTCATTTAGATCTCATTGTCGAAGATGAAAAAGTAATCAAAGCTGTTCCTCAAATTGGCTTTGTTCATCGTGGACTTGAGAAGATGGTTGAAAAATATGACTATCATCAGTTCATTTATTTTGCGGAAAGAATTTGTGGAATTTGCGCTTTTGGTCACACGCTGGGTTATGCAGAAACCATTGAGAAGCTCATGAATGTTGAAGTACCTGAGCGTGGCCAATATCTGCGTGTTATTTTGCATGAATTATCAAGAATTCATTCTCATTTGCTTTGGCTGGGGCTTGCGGCAGATGCTTTTGGTTTTGAGTCGTTGTTTATGCATTGCTGGAGACTTCGCGAACATGTTCTCGATATTTTTGAGAAGACGACTGGTGGACGCGTAATTTTGTCTGCCAACCAAGTTGGTGGTGTTAAGCGCGATATTGAAAACTCTGAGCTTTCGGCAATTTGTGACATCCTTGACGGGCTAAAGCCTGATTATGCAAAAATTACCAACACTTTGTTAAAAGACTCAAGCATCAAAAACAGATGCGTTGGTGTTGGAACAATTACAAAGGAAGAAGCACAGAACCTATCAATGGTTGGTCCTTTTGGACGTGCAAGTGGGCTTGAATATGACGTTCGTTCATTTGGAAAAGGCGCATATGCTAATCTTGACAGCTTTGAACCAATTACTTCAAATGAGGGTGACTGCTATGCCCGCATTAAAGTGAGAATGAAAGAAGTTCTGCAATCGATTGACATCATAAAGCAAATGGTTGACAAGATTCCCGATGGTGAAATTGCTGTGACAGTCAAGGGAGATGTTCCAGACCGTGCTCAGGCATCTAATGTGCTCGAGCAGCCTCGTGGCGAATGTTACTATTATGCTCGCGGAAATGGCACTGTTAACCTTGCTCGCATGAGAATGAGAACCCCGACTTCACAAAACATAGCTGGAATGACAGCAGCTTTGCAGGGTTGCGATTTGGCTGACGTTAATATGATTATCCTAACAATTGATCCTTGCATTTCATGCACTGAGAGATAGGGAAAGTTTATGGGTGTATTAAATTTCGTCACAATGACAATTCCTAGCATCTTCAAGAAGAAGGAGACGCTAACATATCCTGTCGTTAAAAAAGAGCCATATCCTGGGCAAAAAGGCAAAATTGTTATAGATGCTGACAAATGCATTTTGTGTGGCAGATGCGCAAAAACTTGTCCTTGTGACGCAATTGATGTTTCGAGACCTAAGAAGAGCTGGTCGATAGATCACTTCAGATGCATCACTTGTTCATCTTGTATCGAGGTGTGTCCAAAGAAGTGTCTTTCAATGGACCCTCAATATGAGTCGGTTGCACGTGTTAAAGTTGCTGAAGTTGTTGAAATAAACCTTCCAGAGAAGAAGCCAAAACCAGCTGTGAATTCAGACAATGAGATATAATCTCCTTCGTGGAAAATTCGCAGGTAACAGCTAACGAAGAAGAGGTATCAAGCAAGATTCTCACAGTTCCTAATGTAATTTCGTTCATTAGGATGTTGCTTGTTCCTGTTTTCTTTATCCTTCTCACAAACGGCCAGAGGATACCAGCATTGGTCGTTTATGCCGTGTCCGCTTCAACTGACTTTTTGGATGGTCAAATTGCACGTCGCTGTCATTGTGTCTCGCGCCTCGGACAACTTCTAGACCCTTCAGTTGACACTCTTTTGATGGTTTCTGGCGTAGTCGGAACATGGCTTTATTGTGGTCTGCCAATTTGGGTTTTAATTGTCGTTTTTGCTCGAGAAGTGTTTGTTTTGAGTTGTGGTTTTTGGCTTTTGCATGTTAAGCACATTCGCATTCCAGTTGTTTATCCTGGGAAAGTGGCAACTGCTTTACTGTTTTTTGGCATGTGTTTACTGTTTTTAAATGAAGCAGGGTTATGGTTTGTATATTTTGGTGTAATCTTGCAGTTGGCAGTTACCGTCTATTATGTTTATAAGGGAGTTCTGGCCCTAAAAACCTGTGATTAGGAATATGCCAACTAAAAGAAAGCCGACAAGAAGAACAACATCAACAGATAAGAAACCTCAAGCGTCTCGCACTAATACTGACGCTCGTGAGGCAGTCTCTGGCCCGCGAAATAATTCTAAGTTTTCTTCTGATAGCCTCTCAACTGGCAAGACTAGAAATCGCAAACGATCAGCTTCTTCTGCAAGAATTCCAAGAGAACTAACGAAAAGTAGCTCTATTTCTGGAGGATCTAGTCGTAGAACCAGGGCTAACTCAAAAAACAAGAGCACAAGCATTCAGATTGAATCGTTTAATACTCAGAAAAGCAACAGTTCATCGATTGCAGGAGCTTTGAGCTCTGTTGGCAGTTTAGTTGCCCACTTGTTTTTATCTTTAAGTTCTAGAACAAGAATTATTCTAATTGTAATTCTTGTGCTTCTTTTCTTTTTTGCTGTCGACACCGCCAGCTATGCAAACAAGTTTTATTCTGGTGTAAAAATTGGCGATGTAGACGTTAGCGGAATGAGTGTTGATGAAGCTAGAGATGCACTCAAGTTGCAATATGATGACAACTTAAACAATAAAACCATCTATGTTTTTACTGATGAAACTTCTTATAACGAAGTTAATCTTGACGACTACTTCGAACAGCAAGACAAGATTGCAGAACAAATTACTTCACTAGAGCAAACTAACGACGCAAAAATCCTCCAAACGAGTGCTCATGAAATCGGTGCTCACTACAACTATGACAAAGCTATAAACGATGCTTTCAAAGTTGGGCATGGTCTCAATATTTTTGAGCGCATTGGTGCAAGGCTTTTAAAAAACGTGACTCCACTTAATCTTGAAACAGGTGATGGGCTTGAAGTTTTCTATGCGAAGGTCGCAGAATCTAGCGGTTCTCCTCATGTTGACTATGGAATAGAAGTCACGAATGGTAACGTCAATGTGACAGAAGGCCATGATGGAGAAGCTGTTAATAGGGACTATTTCTTAACTTCTGTGGTTGATTCATTGAAAGAGCAAACTAAAGATCCAAAGAAGTTGCTGTTTTCAATCGAAGCAGATCCTGTAAAAATTGACAAGGGAGCTGCCGAAACGGTTAAATCCCAAGTAGAAACTGCAATTTCTGAAGGGGCTGTTTTTAACTACAACAGCAAAGATATTTCGATTTCTAAAGATCAAATGGGAGATTGGGTAACAACGCGCATTGATAAGTCGAAAAGCGCATGGAAGCTAATTGCTACTGTTGATGATAACAAGGCTATGCAATCTCTTTCTTCATTCATTGCTAATGAATATGGCAGATCGAAAATGGCTTTGAACATACAGAAAGACGATGCAGGCAATATTAAGATAAATCCAGTCGGAGATGATCCCATTCCTGATTTACAACAGGCGGTAAATGTTGTAAAAGAGAACTATTTTTCAGAACACGTAAAACGCGACAAAATTCAAATTAACGACAGCATGCAGAGAAGCGATTTCGATTTTCAAACAGCGCTAAATCTTGGGTTAATAACAAAAGTTTCATCTTTTACAACGCAGTTTACAAACACATCTTCAACCGCCAACAGAAATCACAACATTGCACTTGTTTCTGAGACTATATCAAACACGATAATTTCTAAGAATAATGGTGAGTTCTCTTTTAATACTGCCTCTGGGCCTTGCGATGCCGAGCATGGCTATCTTGATGCTGGAACTCAAGTAGGTGGTCAAATTGTCCAAGAAGCCGGTGGGGGAATTTGTCAAGTTGCAACAACTGTTTTTAATGCTGCATACAATGCTGGTCTTCCAATCACAGAGCGCCACAACCACGCTTTGAGAAACCTTTCATATCCCGATGGGCTTGATGCTGCAGTTTATGTCAATGAGGAAAACCATGCCTGGGACAATGATCTCAAATGGGAAAATGACACAGATTCTGATCTTTTGCTTGTTGCTACACACGATGACAGCTCTGTAACTGTGACGCTTTATGGAGTGCCAAACGGAAGGACGATTCAATCGATTCCAGGTGAGTTCACAGAAGGGGAGAAGCATAAGATAATCTTTGAGGACAACGCATCTCTTGCAGAGGGGCAGTGGACAGTAAAAACAGTTGGTACAGATGGAACTGATGTTACTGTTGAGCGTAAAGTTTACGATGCCAATGGCAATTTGTTGTATGACAACTATTTCTCATCTTCCTATTCAAAACAAGATGAAGTAATTTATGTTGGACCAAATGCCGACACTGAAAAAATCAAAGAACTCAGAGGCTACACCGAATAAATATGAATACACAAGAAAATAAATACAAATCATTCATTAAGCGCACAACTTCAATCGTTGTGGCTGTAGTCTTTTCTCTTTTATTAACTTGCACTCCAACCTCATTTGCATTTGCTGAATCTCGTTCAAGCGACTATATAGTTTCAGGAACTGTGGAAGAGCGTGGTCTTGGAGCATCTGAGACACCCAACATTTTTGCCACAAATGCAATTTTGAAAACTTCAGATGGAAAAGTGTTATTTTCACGTGATGCTGATGCGGAAGTGAAAATTGCAAGTTTAACTAAGATTATGACAGCAACTGTTGCTCTTGAGAATTCTTCATTAGACAAACAAATTGTTGTAAGCGAAAATGCGGTTTCAACTGGAGGTTCAAACGCAGGACTTTCAGCAGGTGACACTATGACTTTGTCAGAAGCTCTTTATGCACTCATGATACCTTCAGGAAATGATGCGGCAACCGCCATTGCTGAGAGTGTTGGTAAAGATCTCGCAAACACAAGTGACAGTCAGGCAGGTTATGACGCTTTTGTTGCAAAAATGAACTCAAGAGCGGCTGAACTCGGTTGCACCCACACAAAATTTACCAATCCTCACGGCCTAGATGAAGATCAATTTTCATCCGATAGCCACAGTTCTGCTAATGATTTGATGACAATAATTGAAAATGCGATGAAAATTGATGCTTTTAAGGAAGCTGTTAAGAACTCGTCATATGATTTGTCATACACAAACAATGGCGAAAAAAAGGCTAAGACTTTAGAGTCAACAGATGAACTTTTTGATGTGTATGATGGTGCTTGTGGCATTAAAACTGGAACGACTGACCTTGCAGGCTATTGTTTTGCTGGAGCGTGTGAGCGTGATGGTGTGATGCTTTATTCTGTAGTGCTTGGATCAAGTGATGATTCTACTCGTTTTGAAGACACAAAAAATCTCTTTAACTGGTATTTTAACAACGTTGTTGATTATAAGTTTTCTAATGCAGAAAACGACATTGTTGCACAAGTTTCAAATTCTGCCTGGCTCGACAAAACAATAGCTGCCAAGCTAGAAGACACTTCAGCTTCAGCCAAAGTTTTCAAATATGATGGAAATGTCTCACAGCATTTTACATTTAACAATGTTTCTGGCGCTGTAAAAGCTGGTGATATTGTTGGGCATGTTGACTTTATCCAAGATAACAAGGTTATCTCTGCGCAAAACATTGTAGCTGCTGAAGATTGTGACGCTCCTGATTTCTTAACTTCGCTCTCTTTTGGTCTAACTCGTTTTGTTCATAACTTCACAGGAGAAGCAAATTCCGCAACGACGCAGATTTTAAACGACACCCCGCTTCTGATAAAATTTAACTAGTTCACAAAACGTACTTTAATTACTATTTTGGAGGAACAATGTTTGACAAATGCCCAGTGTGCGAAAGCAAAATTGAAGATGGGATTGAGAGGTGTCCTGTTTGTGGCTTTCAATTAATTGGTGCTACTCAGCAATTTTCTCCAGTTCAGTTTAGTGGTTCTTGTGCGACTCCTTCACAGCAACCAGAACCTAATTCCAAGACTGCCTATATCCTTGTTCTTTCAGGCATTACAAAAGGTTCACGTTACGAGCTAAAGCAGGGGACAGAGCCCACCTCGATTGGCCGCGACCCTAAACGTGACATTTTTTTGAATGATATGACTGTTTCCCGAAATCATGCTTCCATTGTTTTCGAACAAAATGAATGGATTATCCGAGATGAGGGTTCTTTTAATGGAGTTTGGGTCAACAACAAAAGTGTTGAGACTAAAGTTCTTCAGAATGGAGACATTATTCAACTTGGGAACTTTTCTCTAGAATTTCAATGTTATGTAAAATAGGGCTGTGATGTTATGCCTTCGCTAACATCATTATTGGCTAAAGCGACCGAAGATCTTGGGGGCGAGCCAAAACAATTTGTTGCTGTTGCAAAAAACAACACGGCCTATAAATCTGCAATTCAAAAAGTTTGGCGTGATGATGCTTCTTGGAAAATGATTTTGGAGCACACAAATGCTTTTTATGTGCGTGAGGATAATCGTCCGAAAAAAGGTCCTGAAAAGAATAGGAAGCATTTCATTGCTGAAGTTGTCATTGATGACCCTCTAATTCGCTCTGAAATTGACACTCATCGAGAAATTATTTTTTGTCATTTGAAAATGCTTGGATTAGACGTTGATGAATTAAAAATAATTCCTGCAAAGGGAAACATGAGAAACAGGCATCCTTTTCAATAAGTTGTCTGCAAATAGCCAATTTTGGCTATATTTATTTTCACAATGGTGGCAGGGCAAAAGACAAAACTGGATTTTATCAACTTTCACATCATCGTCTACGCTTGAGTCAATGAAGTGGCATTCTTCTTTGTTAGCCACATTACTCGCATATCTGCCAGTTATGCTCGTTTAATTGATAACTTCATCTAGACTGCTCACACTTTTGCCAGTTATGCTGATTGTTGACGATCGTAAACTCCCTAACACTTGAGTCAGTTAGCTGGTTTTAACTTTAGTCAGTTACGCTCGCTCATTTGCCTTTCGTGTCTTCATTTTGGTCTTCGTCAGCCTTGCTGCCGGTGCTTACTTTCTTGCGGCGCATGCGTGGATTGTAGTAGTGTTGCAGCACTGGCTCGAGAAGATGCAACTTAAGTATTGCATATCCTGTAATCCCAGCAGCAACAAGCAAGCTAACAGGTTTGGCTATTCCTTCAAATTCTGCAAAGATTAAACCGCAAACAGAAAGAACGGCCGACCACGCCCACATAATGAGCACGGTTTTTCGTTGTGAAAATCCTGCTTGCATTAGGCGATGGTGAATGTGTCCTTTATCAGGAGAGCCAACAGGTTGATGTGCTTTTTTGCGGCGGATTATAGCGACAAATGTGTCTGTAATTGGAACTCCTGCGGCCAAAATCGGGACCAACAGTGAAAAAATAAATGCAGTTCTTGCAATTGCTAAAAGTGAAATTATCCCTAGACACAAACCCAGAGTTAAACTTCCAGAATCTCCCATGAAAATGCGTGCTGGGTGAAAGTTGTATTTCAAAAAACCAACGCAAGCACCAATTAGAATGATTGAAAAAATCATTGCATCAATTCTGTTGGCAAGTGCACCATAAATGCCAATTGTAAGAGCAGTTATGCAACTGATTCCAGAAGCCAGGCCGTCGAGTCCGTCAATTAAATTGATAATGTTGGCAAAAGCTACAAGATAAAAAATGGTGATTGGCCAGGCAAGTATGCCAAAACGAATGATTTCTCCTGCTACAAAAGGATTTTGAACGAAAGCGAATTTGATTCCGCCGGCACAAACAATTGTTGCAGCGATAATTTGCCCTACAAGCTTAGTTCTTGCGTGAAGACCAACAATATCATCGATTAGCCCTGTCACGAACATAACCACAACTCCGAAACACACAAGTGGATAGTTTATTCCTCCAGCAAGAAATGCAAGCTGATGTCCAAACCAACCAAAGTAGTGCACTCCAGTGTTCAGTATGAGGTAGGAAATTGATATCCCGCCGAATATTGCAATGCCGCCCATGCGAGCGACAGGTTCTTTGTTTACTCGTCGTTCGTCAGGGTAGTCGATTGCATCAAACTTTAAGGCAACTCTCTTTGCGAATGGGGTTAGCGCAATAGTCGAAATCAACGCTACGGCAAAAAGCGTCAGAATCTCTATGTAATAGGCAATACTCAGATTGAAGTCCAATATTTCTTAACTGTTTTAGTAAACTACAACAAGTTACTATTAGTCTAAATTCTTTTTCCTTAAGGTTCCTATTTAAAGCTTATGAGTTTGGCTATGCCCCCCACAACGCCGATTGTTCAAAAAACTCAAGTTGCTTCAATTTTGACCCTGTTTTTGGTGGAAGCTCAATTCCATTAACTTGATAGCAAAATTTAAACATTCCACAAATAACCAACGCCTCGAACAGTTTCTAATCGTTGTGCGTTTTCTGGTCCAATTTTTGCCCTAATGCGTCTTATGTGCACATCTACTGTTCTTGATCCACCTAAATAATCAAAACCCCAAACGCGTTTTAAAAGTTCGTCTCGCGAATATGAATGATTTGGGTGCGTAACCAAAAAAGCAAGCAGTGCATATTCCAAATAGGTCAAATCAAGCGGAATATCATTAACGTGAACTTGGTAAGTTCCGAGGTTAATAGTCATGCTTCCACAAGTTATAATTTCGCTTTTTGATGTTTCGGTTCCCGGAAAGAGTAAATTCTTAATTCTGGTCGAAACTTCAGCCTCGCTTGCATCTGACACTACAAAATCGCAGTTCAAATGCACTGGCAAACGGAAAGTGTCGACATCTTTTTGTGGACAAACAAACAAAATTGATTCGGCACCAAAAGTTGAAAACTTGTTTTTTGCCGTTCCTTCATCACCCATTCCACCTTCTGGCAGCTCAAAAATTACCAAGCTAGCTCCTTGAAGGTGGGAAGAGTTTTGAAACGATTGGTCATAACGACATGTCATTAAGTCGATATCAAAAACTTTCAGTACATCTGCAAATTTCTTTGCACATTCGACAGTGTCTGCAACAAACAATACTTTCTTTTTCATCTACAACACCGCCAAATAGTTCTCGAGTTCATATTCATCAACCATGGATATGGCTTTATGCCATTCAGCTTTCTTTACTTTGAGCAGATAATCAAAAACAGAGTCTCCCAATGTTTTGCGCATGAGTTCACTTTGTTCAAAGCAATCAATTGACTGTCCCAATGTGTAGGGGAGGGTGTCTGATTCCAATTTTGTCTTCTTGGAATCTTCGAATGGTTCTTCGAGCTGCAAACCTTCCTCAATGCCAGCTAATCCGGCGCTAATAATTGCTGCTAGTGCAAGATATGGATTGCAAGCTGGGTCTGGATTTCTCAGTTCTATTCTTGAACAATCTTCGGTGTTTGGTCTGTGACCTGGCACTCTGATTACTGTAGAACGGTTGTTCCTAGACCATGCAATTCGATCAGGCAAACAAGCATCAGAAATAATTCGCTTGTATGAATTTTGGTATTGGTTAGTGACAAGACAGAACTCTTTCATGTATTTCAAAATACCTGCGGTGAATTGTTTCGCTGTCGTGCTCAAACAATATTTATCACCTGAGTTCTCAGCAAAGAAAGCATTATCACCATTTTCATTCGAAAGATGAATGTGCAGGTGCATGCTGCTTCCTGGCTGGTCGTTTCGAGGCTTTGGCATAAATGATGCGTAAACGCCATGTTTTAGAGCAATTTCTTTGACAGCAAGCTTGTAGGTCATAATAGAGTCGGCCATCGATAAGGCGTCCTGTGTTCTCAAGTCGATTTGATTTTGAGAAGGACCAGCTTCATGTTGCGATTGCTGAACTGGGATGCCAATGCTTTCAAGTGTGAGAACAGTGTCTCTGCGCAAATCGGTTGCGCTGTCAAGAGAAGTTAGGTCAAAAGTTGATCCGTCATCAAGAGGAATTGGTCTGTCTTTGCTCTGAAAATAAAAATACTCAATTTCAGGCTTAACGTTTACGATGTATCCCATTTTTGAAGCCTTTCGCAGGACTTCTTTTAAAATGTGACGTGTGTCTGAAGTAAAAGGAACGCCTTCAGGAGTCTTTATGTTGCAAAACATTCTGGCTACGCAATTTTCATTTGGTCTCCATGGTAAAATTTGGAAAGAAGAGGCTTCTGGCCAGGCAATTACATCCGATTCAGTTGTTGACTCAAAGCCTGCAATGCAGTTGCCGTCGAGTGGCATGCCAATATCAAAAGCTCTTTCAAGCTCATTTGGAACGATTGCGAAAGATTTTAAGTTGCCAAGAACATCTGCAAACCAGAATCTCAAGAAATGCACGTTTCTGTTGTTAACTGTGTTTAAAACGTAATCTTCTTGAGCACTGTATTGCTTCATTTTGGCTCCTTTAAAAGCTATTTTATGATTTTAATTTTTCCAGCTTCACCATCAGTAATTTTACCAATAATCCAAGGCTCAAAACCACATCTGCTCTTGAATTCTTTTTCAAACACATCACATTTGTCAGGAGAAATAGAGCACAAAAGCCCACCTGATGTTTGTGGATCGCAAAGTACTCCCATGTGGTCGTCAAATTCGATATCATCCATGTCGCCTTTTTCCACAAAATCAGATGCAAATTCAATAATTCCGTCAGTTTTGCCAGGTCTGCAATACAGTTCTGAAAACTCATATGTTCTGTCGTAAAGTGGGAGGTTGTCCCACACAAGTTCAGCACTAACACCAGACGGTTTTAACATCTCATGCAAATGACCAGCAACGCCAAATCCAGTTACGTCTGTAGCAGCGTTAACGTCTGCAAGCATCATCGCTTCTGCACCCGCGCGATTGAGTTCTTTCATATACTTAATAACTTCGGCCATTTGTTCGTCGCCAATGAGGCCAGCCTTAAAAGCACTGTTTTGAATTCCTGTACCAATTTTTTTAGTGTAGTAAAGAATATCTCCAACTTTTGCGCCCTCATTTTTGACTACCTTTTTAGGGGGAACAGTTCCAAAAACCGAAAGTCCATATTTTGGCTCATCATCTTCGATAGTATGGCCGCCGCAAATAACGCCTCCTGCCTCTCTAACCTTGTCGGCTCCACCGCGAAGAACTTCGCCAACAACTTCAGTCCCAACAGATTTTGGAAAAGCAAGAATGTTCATTGCCACCTGCACTTTTCCGCCCATGGCAAAAACGTCAGAAAGCGCATTGGCAGCTGCAATGCAGCCAAATTCATAGGGATCATCAACAACAGGTGTGAAAAAGTCTAGAGTGAGAACAGCTGCAACGTCATCGCTAACTTGATAAATTGCTGCGTCGTCGGCTGTATCAAAACCAAGAAGGAGTCTGCCTCCTAACACAGAAACGTCTTGCTGTATATTAGCAAGAACTTCTGAGAGCTCGCCTGGCCCCCATTTTGCTGCTCATCCGCCTTTTTCTGTGAGTTTAGTTAGACGGACCTTACCATCTGGAAAGACCGTGTCTGCGATTTTGTTACATGACATGGATATGAACCTCTTTAAGAAGTCAGAGAGTTAAATGGCGGGAATGCATGCGAATCGAACACACCCGGGACGTTCTGCATCGTCCCACAACGGCTTTGAAGGCCGCGGGAGCCACCAGGCCCCATCCACTCCCATTTTCAAACGCTATTATTATATCTTAAATAACATGTTTTACGTTGACTTTTGAAGTTATTTTTAATGCTCAAACAGCTTCAATTTTACTTTAAAACTCTGCCTTCTCCTTCACGTTTGGTAAAGCCAATTTTGTCAAAATATTCAAGAATTGGTACTGCATATTTACGCGAAGTGTTCATAGATTCTTTTAAATCAGCAACAGTGCCTCGACCGTCTTTTAAGGATTTTTCTACTTCTTTTTTCAAGCGTTTCAAAACGTTTTTTTCAAAATAGAAGTCTTTTCCAATTCTAACGATGTCACCGCTGTTCTCAAGTGCGGTCAACGCTTTTGAACACAGTTTTGTGTCGAGTTTTATTTTTCCAGCAATGTCTTTAATGAAAGGCGGATTTTGATCAGCATCTTTCAAGAGGTTTAATACCTTAGTTTCTGCTTCTCCTTGAACTGCCTTTGCTCCAGCTCCAGCAGAAGTGTGAGAAATCTCGCCGCCATTGACAAAGACAGCACCTCGCTCGACAAGTCTTCCCAGCAAAGCATCAAAAACCTCTGAGTCGATGTGGGAAAATGATAGTTCTTTTAAATGCTCTTTTGAAACACCTGTTGCAGTTGGTTCTTTAGCATGAAAACGTTTTAGCGCAGCTTCAATTGTGTTAATGCAGTTGTTAAATATTTCTTTGGTTGCAAAAATGCAGCATTTTTGGTCAACGCAAACCGATTTATCAACTGCTTTCATTTTTATGAGAGACACTTTGCAGTCGTCTTCAGAAAGCCCACAGAACCGAGCCAAGCTTTTTGGTGTGATTGGCTGCTGTTGCATTTCAAAAGCAGCTGCAACAATGTCGTCCTGATCACGAGAGGCCAATGCTTTGATTAGCTTCATCTCAGATTCTTTAATGTTAGTTTTGCGTCTTGGATGGCATCGAAGAATGGTCCCGCCACCAATAACTTCAACAGGGGAGTAGCTTCTAACAACATATCTGTCAAGATAACTAACGGGCATCTTTTCATTCGTTCTAATTTGTGCAAAAACTTTTTCCCCTGGGAGCACTTCGTTTTTCCCATTGAACAAAAGAAGGCGTCCAACAACTTCTTTTGTGCCATGAGCAAAGTGAATATTTGAGCCACTTTTAAGTGGTATTGCACCATCGGCACTCGCTAGATATGTAAATTCCACGTCAAAAGCATCACTTGGAGAAATTGAGTTAGGCGTGGCTAACATATATCCTGGTCGCACATCTTCTGTTGAAACACCAACAAGATTCAGCGCAACACGATTTCCTGCATATGCAGTCTTTTGCGCAACATCATGAATTTGGATTGATCTAACACGAGTCTTTTTTCTAGTTGGAAGGATTTCAAGTGTGTCGTCAAGATTAATTTGTCCGCTCCACAAAGTTCCAGTTATAACTGTACCAGCGCCTTTAATTGTGAAAACACGATCTATTGGTTGTCTAGCGATTATCCCTTCAAAGTGATGTTCAGTTTTTTCGCAAGCCTTTGCCAAAGCATTGCGAACATCTTCAACACCTTCACCAGTTTTGCTTGAGACTTTTATAATTGGTGAGCCTTCATATGGTGTGCCAATTAGATACTTGCTGATATCTGTTTCGATAACATCTGCCCATTCTTTGTCAACTGTGTCGCATTTCGTTAGAGCAACAACACAAGTTGGAACGCCGAGCAATTGCAGCACGCTCAAATGCTCTTTTGTTTGAGGCATAATTCCGTCGTCTGCTGCTATGCACAAAAGTGCCACATCTATTCCTGTGGCACCTGCAATCATTTCGCGAACAAAGCGATCATGTCCTGGTACGTCTACTACACCTGCATGAATCCCATTCGGAAGTTTGAGCTCTGCAAATCCAAGAGTTATTGTGATTCCGCGCTCTTTTTCTTCAGCCAAACGGTCAGGGTCTTTTCCTGACAGAGCAAAAACAAGACTTGATTTTCCATGGTCAATGTGACCTGCAGTTCCTATGATTACGCTTTTTTTGTGTGACTCAGACATAATCTATTTAACCTTTGATAGATATTCTTTAACCCCATTAACTAGTAAAGGAAAGTCAGACTCTTCTAGCGTTCTTGCATCAAAGTACAAACATTCTTTAGTTAATCTTGAAATAATTGGCGGTTCGCATTCTTGTATTAAATACTTATCAGCTGCCTCGGCATTACCTTTAGTGAAACTTGCGCGCACGCAGTAGGTTTTAATGTCGCACATTGGAAGACTTCCGCCGCCAGCTCTTGATATTTCTTCAATAACTTTAAAAGTAACATCATCAGAGTTAATTTCTTTTTGGAATGCTTTATTTAGTTTTTCTGCACGTTTTTTCGTTAAGGAAGAATCTTCAGTGAGCATTCTTAACGTAGGGATTTTTTTGCGAGCCTCATCTTCATTTAAATAGGTTCGCAATGTGGCTTCAAGCGCAGCTAGTGTCATTTTATCTAGACGTAGGGCACGAGCAAGAGGGTTCTTTTTCAAGCGATCAATAAACTCTTTTCTGCCCACAATAATTCCAGCTTGAGGACCACCCAAAAGTTTATCACCTGAAAAGCTAACTATATCAACGCCAAGTTTTAGTGCATCTGTTATTGTGTGCTCGCCATTTTTCTTGAAGAAATCATCTTCAATCAAGACGCCAGATCCTTGGTCTTCATAAACAATAACTTTATTTTCTTGCCCTGCAACTTTTCTTCTTTTATTTTCGGCTGTGGCAATTTTCTGCAAATCTTTAATTGACACATCTTCTACAAAGCCCTCCATGCGGTAGTTAGATGGATGTACTTTAAGAAGCATGGCTGTGTTTTCGTTAATGTTGTTTTCGTAGTCGGAAACATGTGTTTTGTTTGTTGTTCCAACTTCAATCATTCTTGCGTTTGACATAGCCATAATGTCCGGCACGCGAAATGACCCACCGATTTCTACGAGTTCACCGCGAGACACGATAGCTTCATATCCTTTTGCAAACTCATTTAAAACCATCATCACAGCAGCTGCATTGTTGTTAACTGCAATTGCCGCTTCAGCTCCAGTTAAAGTGCAAATCAACTGTTCAATGTGCGCATGCCTTGAACCTCGTGACATAGTTTTTGTTGAATACTCAAGAGTGGAATAGCCTCGTGAAACATCATTGACCGCCTTAATTGCTTCGTCGCAAAGGGGGCTTCTTCCTAGGTTTGTGTGGATAATAACACCGCTTGCATTAACTACATGTCGCAAAGATGGTTTGATTAACTGCAATGCGTGAACACAACTTTTGTGTGCAATCTCGTCAGTTGTTGGAATTGTGTATTCATCAGAAACACCAGCTTTAATGTCTTCGCGAATTTCATCTAAGATATCACGAACAGCGGTTTTTAAAAAGTCGTGAGCTAAAGCATGTCTTAAAGTAGTGATGTTAGAATTACTCATTACCTCATCAACTTGAGGAAGACCTCTGAGCATTTCATTTAATTTATTTCCTTTAATCGCGTTTTTAGAGCTCTTCTCAGCAACCATTTTTGTTACTGTAGCTTTTTCGGTATCCGCTATTTTCTTCATATATAAATGTATCCCTTTTATAAATGGTGAAATATCAAACTAATTATTGCACGATTTGTTTACAAAAACGTCCATGGCAGAATATGCATTTTTCATTGCAAAATGTATTTACAGACGCTTTATTTTAGCAAACTTAGAAAAGCATATTACTTCAAAAGAAAAAGTGCTCGCGTTATGAAAAAGTAATTAGTTAAACTGCAATTTTTGCTTCAATTAATTATTAAACTCGTTTTTGAAAATATGGTCGTTTCTCGGTAAAACTGCTTGATTTGTAGACTATAATTGCGACAGGGATTAGGAGTATATATATATTGGGACGGGGTTATCTGTGTTTCCCGACTGTGTAAATAGATGTTCTTTGTTTGGGCTAACTGCTGGGACAAAGACTCATCGCAATTCTCAATTGAAAAATCTTTTAATCCATTATTTTGAAGTTTCAGAGAGTGATTCTCTCTGTTCTTTTTCTGTGAGTCTTATTAAAGTACAGGAAAGGTGGTAGCAATGGAAATGCTCTTCATCTCGGCTGGGATTTCTGTTGTGGGCGCAATTGTTGCAATCCTAATAAGTAAGGCAGAGTCTGCTTCTAAAACTTTGGCTTGCATATTTGGCATTGTTTCAGCATGCTTTGCAATCGGTGCTGGCATAGCTGGTATTTTTGCCCCAACGGCAATCGCGTCATTCACAACACCGTTTGCTTTTGCAAACTTTACGGTGATGCTGAATCCTTTGTCTGGCCTGCTGCTGGTTGTAATTAACTTGCTAGCTTTGGTCGCCTGGATCTATGGCTTCTCCTACTTCGATGAATATCATGGTCACGGGATGGGTTCAATCGGCTTCTTTATGAATTTGTTCATAGTTTCAATGAACATGGTTCTCACCGTTGATAACGCCTTTTGGTTCTTGGTTTTCTTCGAACTGATGTCGCTCACATCCTACTTCCTAGTAATTGTTGAACAGAATAAACAATCAATTCGTGGTGGCTTCCTTTACTTAATCATGGCTCACATTGGGTTCTTGATGATTATGATTTCATTCCTCATTATGGGAGGAATCACAGGAAGTCTTGACTTTGCAGCATTTAGGGCTGCTTCGTTTGATCCCGGAATTGCATCTCTTGTGTTCATGCTTGCATTCTTTGGATTTGGTTGCAAGGCTGGCATGTTCCCATTCCATTCATGGCTGCCACAAGCACATCCTGCTGCTCCTTCAAACGTTTCAGCTTTGATGTCAGGTGGCATGATTAAAATCGGCGTCTTCGGCATAGTAAAAGTTGGAATTGACCTTCTTCAAGGATCTGAGGTGCAACTTTGGTGGGGCCTTGTAGTTCTCACAATTGGCGCTCTTTCTTCAGTTCTCGGTGTTGCCTATGCTTTAGCTGAACACGACATTAAAAAACTTCTTGCCTACCACTCAGTAGAAAACATCGGAATTATTCTTCTTGGTGTCGGCATTGGATTTATGGGAGTTGCTGTTAACCAACCGGTACTCGCAGCGCTTGGTTTTATGGCTGGCTTCTATCACCTTTTGAATCATGCAATGTTTAAAGGGCTTTTATTCCTTGGTGCAGGTTCAGTACTTTTCTCAACAGGAACAAGAAATATGCAGATTCTTGGTGGCCTTCAAAAAGTGATGCCAATTACAGGTGTGTGCTTTTTGCTTGGATCACTTGCAATTTCTGCAATACCACCTTTGAACGGCTTTGTTTCAGAATGGTTTACCTACCAGTCAATGATAACGACTGCAATGGCAGGAGATTTAGTTATTAAGATTTTTGCAGCTTTTGCAACTGTTGCTCTTGCAATCACGGGCGCATTGGCGGTAACTTGTTTCGTTAAGTGCTATGGAGTGACTTTCTTAGGTCGCCCACGTTCAGATCAGGCTGCCAATGCAAAAGAGGTTCCTGTTCCAATGACAATCGCGATGATTGTTTTAGCAGTTGTTTGCGTTTGCCTTGGTTTGGGTGCGCCGTTCGTGGCTCCAATTATGGAAGGAATTGCAGCTTCAACGCTGGGCCAAATGAACATCATTACTTCATATGGCACATGGGTTGTAAATCCAGTTATTGGGTCAGTTGTCTCAACGCCTCTTGTAGCAATTCTTCTCATTTCGTTTGTCCTGCTTGTTCTTGCATTTAAGATGGCATTTTCAAAGTCGAAAGTTTCATGCGATCGCGAACCATGGTCTTGTGGTTACAACACAGAAACTGGAATGGCTATTACAGCTGGGACAGTGGGAGCTGAGGTGCAAATGTTCCTAAAGCCAATATATGCAGCCAGAACAGCGATTACTTCGACTTCTACTAAGTTCACCAATTTCTTTAATGCAACAGTTCATGGTGCGCAAAGAGCTGAAACTGTTGGCGATAAATACATTGTTGATGCAGTTGCTGCATTTATCTCTTGGGTTGGAAAGCAAGCTCAAAAGATAGAACATGGTAACTTCAGAATTTATGTTATCTACATTGTTGTCGCGCTTGTTGTCTTCTTGGCAATGGCCGTGGGTCTTAACTAAGGGGGTTAAAGGATTATGATTAGCATTTTAATTGCCATAGTTCAAGCCTTACTTGTTGTCCTGATTGCTCCTCTAGTTTCAGGCACTTCAAGATGGCTTCGTGCCAAGATGCACTCCAGACGTGGACCAAGCATTTTGCAAGACTACTATGACATTGCAAAACTCTTCAAGCGTGAAGATGTTCATTCGGAAGAATCAAGTTTTGTTCATCGCATCACACCAATACTTTTCTTCGCTACAATGCTTGTTTTAGCTGTTGGTGTGCCAATGATTACAACTTATTCACCAATTCCAGCGCTTGGTGATGTCATCTTGGTGGTTTACTTGCTTGCGTTATCGCGTTTCTTCTTCTCGCTTGCATCGATTGACTCAGGTGACACCTATGCAGGACTTGGCGGTGTTCGTGAGCTGCTTGTTGGCGTATTAGTCGAACCAGCAATGATGTTGTCTTTAGTTGTAGTTGCTCTGGCAACAGGAACAACATATCTTGGTGGCATGGGCTACATGATTTCAAACCTGTTTGTGATTAGTCCAATTGGCGTTATTGTTGCGGGTGTTGCTTTCGCTGCAGCTTGTTATGTTGAACTTGGTAAAGTTCCTTTTGATATGGCTGAAGCGGAACAGGAGATTCAAGAGGGACCTCTTGCAGAATATTCTGGACCTTCACTTGCACTCATGAAGATGGGAATGTCAATGAAGCAAATTATCGTTGTTTCATGGTTCCTTTCAATCTTCATTCCATGGGGAAGCGCTATGGATGCTAGCATTGTTTCTCTTCTAATCGGACTTGTGGTCTGGTTTGTTAAAGTTGGCGTTTTCTTCCTGATTTGCGGTGTTATTGAAAATGCACTCATCAGAGTTAGATATAAGTTTTTGGGAACCAAAACGTGGGCAATCGTTGGCCTTTCGGCTTGTGGCTTCTTGCTCTGCATTTTGGGAATTTAAGGGGGATCAACGATGGCTAGTTTATCAATAATGTCCATTGCATCGATACTTGTTCCATTTATCGTTGCCTTTATCATCGTTGTCTGCCCTCAGAAATGCGCAAAATGGCTGTGCATTGCTGCAGCAGCAGTTTCGACTTGCTTAACAATTGGAGTTTGGGTAACTCTTGCAAGCAACGGCGCTGAAACACAAACGCTCACGATTGCTGCTCTGGGAGATGCAACAATCATTTCGTTCATCTTCGATAAGGTGAGCGTAATGCTTGCTCCATGCTTTGTTGGAATTGGTCTCATTATTTCAATTTACTCTGTCGGTTACATGAACGATAAGAACCGTGAACATCCTGATGTTCCGCGTCGTCGCTTCTATGCTTTCTTTACAGTGTTTATTGGAGCAATGGCTGGTCTTGTTTATTCAAACACAATCCTTTCGCAGCTCATTTTCTTTGAGATTACAGGTGCTTGTTCTTGGGCTTTAATTGGTTACTATGGCACACCTACTGCTCAAAAAGCAGCAATGAAAGCTCTAATTTTGACTCACATTGGTGCTCTTGGGCTCTATATTGCAGCAGGTTGTTTGTATCTACAAACTGGAACTCTTGAAGTGACAGCAATTGCAAGCCTTGATGATTATTGGAAAACGTTCGTTCTTGTTTGTGTAATCATCGCAGCTTGGGGTAAATCAGCCCAACTGCCTTTCTACATGTGGTTGCCATCTGCCATGGAGGCTCCAACGCCAGTTTCGGCGTATCTCCATGGTGCATCAATGGTTAAAGTTGGTGTAGCTGTTTTGGCAAGATGTCTGATGAGCGCAGGAGTCATTCCTGAGCCCGTTGGCTGGGTCATTGTTATCGGTGCAATTGCGACTATGATTTTCTCATTCATAATGTATCTGCCACAAAAAGACATGAAGAGACTGCTTGCATTCTCAACAATTTCTCAGTTGTCCTACATCTTCTTGGGCTTTGGTTTCTTCGTTTTTGGTTCACAAATGGCTTTCAATGGTGGTGTCCAACACATTTTCAACCATGCATTTGCAAAGACTCTCTTCTTCTTGGTAGCTGGCGCATTTAGCTACACAATGGGAACGAGAATGCTTCCACAAATTAAAGGTGTCATAAAGAAACAACCACTTCTTGCAGTAGGCTTTGGATGCGCTGCTCTTGCTATTGCAGGATGTCCTCCATTTAACGGATTTTTCTCAAAGTTCTCAATCATTGCAGGTTCATTTGAAGCTGCACAAGGCAATTGGCTTTTGATGCTAATCGTTGTTGTGTTCCTGATTGAAACTGTTGGATGCTTTGCTTGGTTCCTCAAATGGATGGGTCAAGTTCTTCCAGGCGAGCCTTCAGAAGTTGTTGAAAAATCGCAAAAGCTTCCAGTTTACATGGTTATCGCTTTTGTGGTGTTGATCATAATGACAGTCTGCTCAAGCTTTATAGCAGCTTCTTGGATTGGATAGGGGGTCTTTCATGAGCGGATACGCACTAGTAAACGTACTTGGTTGCTTTCTCATCCTCACGTCTCTAATCGTGATTTTGATGAAGTCACCAAAAAGCACTGCCTATGCATATGGGGTGCAATCACTTGTTTTAGTTGGGATCTTCATTGCATTGGGTGTAACTACTGGTTCAACAGAGTTGTTTACCTGGTCAGGAACTGCTTTCTTTACAAAAGTAATTTTTGTGCCTGCTGTTGTTCTTTTCACATTGAAGAAGATGGGCAACCCCGATGATAAGATAGAACCTTTGGTAAAACCAATTGTTACTGTGATTCTTGCAGTTGTTGAAGTCGCAATTTGCTATCTCATTGTTCAATACATTAAGCTTCCAACCACAACAGAAGTTTTACCAGCTCTTGCAGTTTCTCTGGCACACTTCTTTATTGGTCTGACATGCATCATTTCACAAAGAAACATTGTGAAACAAATGTTTGGTTATTGCTTGATGGAGAATGGTTCACACTTAACACTAGCTTTGCTTGCCCCACAGGCTCCAGAGCTTGTCGAAATTGGTATTGCAACCGACGCGATTTTCGCTGTCGTAATCATGGCAATTATTGTTTACCGTGTATACAAAAAGGTAAACACAATGAATTCTGACGAGTTAATGGAATTGAAGGGATAGGGGATAAACATGGATTATTCAACACTTATGATTGCAATCATGGTTGTTCCGCTTGCTGCGGCTGTTCTGATTGCTTTTCTCCCATCGAAGTCAACTCCAAAAGTCGCCTATGAGGTTATCCATTTTGCTAGCGTTACGGCTGTCCTTGTCATGGCCATTCTCCTCGTAGTTCAAGTTGGCTCAACAGGAAATTCGATTGATGCAGTCGGGATTTGGTTCCACCTCGATGGTTTAGGAATGATTTTCTTAGCCTTAATTGGTGTGATTGGATTCCTGACAGGTTGGTATTCGATTCCATATGTGCGCCACGACATTGAAATTGGAAATGTTGGGCCTGGGCAAGTGAAGTCCTACTATGCATTCTTTAGCTTGTTTGTTTTCTCAATGCTTTTGGTTGTTCTTTCAAACAACATCATTTTGATGTGGGTTGCAATAGAGGCAACAACATTATCAACAGTATTCCTGGTTGGTTGTTACAACCAAAAAACAACCTTGGAAGCCTCTTGGAAATATGTGATAGTTTGCACAGCTGGTGTTGCGTTTGGACTTTATGGCACAGTGCTCATTTATGCAGATGCAGCTTCAATTATGAGCGATCCTCATCAAGCTGTTTTCTGGACTTCATTAGTTCCAATTGCTAAACAGTTTGATGGAATGTTGATTCAAATTGCTTTTGTTTTTGCAGCTATTGGCTTTGGCACAAAGGCTGGTCTTTTCCCAATGCACACTTGGTTGCCAGACGCTCACTCAGAAGCACCTTCGCCAGTGTCAGCTTTGCTTTCGGGCGTTTTACTGAAGTGTGCAATGCTCATCATCATTCGTTTTTACATTCTCTGCATCCAAGCAGTCGGAACATTCTTCCCACAGCTTTTAATGCTCATTCTTGGCGCGTTGAGCGTTGGCGTTGCTGCATTTGCGGTTTTCGCTCAAGACGACTTGAAGAGAAAACTTGCATACCACTCATGTGAAAACATTGGCATTGTTGCCCTTTGCCTTGGCTTTGGTGGTCCATTAGGAATTGCTGCAGCTCTGTTGCACTGTGTAACTCACGGCTTTACCAAAGCGCTCCTGTTCTGCATTTCAGGCAACGTCCTCATGAAATATGGAACTCGTGATTTGAATAAGATTTCAGGCATTTTGAAAGTCGCACCTGCAACTGCAATTTTGATGGCAATCGGCTTCTTCGCACTCGCCGGTTTCCCACCATTTGCAATGTTCTTATCTGAAATAATGGCATTTATCTCAGGAGTAGTTTCAGGACACATCGTTTTGGTTGTTCTGTTTGGAGTGGCGTTGACCGTTGTCATTGCTGCATGCGTTCATGTTGTCACAGGATCTGTGTTTGGCGAACCCCCTACAACTGTAAAGAAAGGCGATGTTGGAGCCTTCGCATTGATTCCAGAATTCGCCATGGTTATCGTAATCCTCTGGTTCGGCGTAGCTATGCCTCAACCAGTATTAAACGGGATTGAGTCTGCTACAGCGACCGTTCTGCAGACAGACACAGATGTGTTGCACGAAGCACCTTTGTTTAAGGATGTTTTCGCAGCAACCGAGGGTTAATGTAGGGTAAAGGCTGCATTAACTTGTTTTGAGGGTTTGTGAGAATTTAATTCTCACAGGAGTAAAGAAAGTGAAGGAGGAATTATGAGCGGACAATTTGTTCAAGCAGACCCTGGTCTTTGCATTTCCTGCCAAACCTGCATGGCAGGATGCATGAACAAACATGACGTGCCAGGCGATTTGTCAAAAGCACGTTTAAATGTCGTGCAAACGCTCACGGTATCTGCACCTATCGCTTGTCATCACTGCGCTGACGCTGCATGTGTAAATGCATGCCCTGAAGGAGCACTCTATTATGATGGCGACCGTGTGGCTATCCGTCAGCAAAGATGCATTGGTTGCCGCAACTGCGTTCAGGCATGTCCATTTGGAGCTGTTGAGGTTGTTCCAGTCGACAATGTTCAAATGCTTGGAGGCATTCCAGTTTCAGGAGCAAAGAAATCATTTTTGGTAAAGTGCGACCTTTGCTATGACCGAGAGAATGGTCCTGCGTGCGTTGAAGCCTGTCCAACAAAGGCATTAAGACTCGTAGATCGCGACGAGATGATGGCAGACAGAAAAGATAAGTTCCAACAAGAAGCCAAGAGACTAGAAGCTCATTCTTCACTTCCAGTCTATGGCGCTGTTGCTTAAAGACAGAAAGGAAGTGAATACAATGGAAAAACATATGGTAGTTTGCCCTTATTGTGGCACTGGATGTAAATTCAACCTCCTTGTTGAAGGCGACCAAGTTGTTGGCGCTGAACCACTCCCTGGTCTGACTAATGAAGGTTTCCTTTGTCTTAAAGGATGGCATGGATACGACTTCATTAATGACACCGGAATCTTGACACCTCGTATCCTTTACCCAATGATCCGCCCAGAGCGTGGCAAGCCATTTCAAAGAGTGACCTGGGATGAGGCACTTGATTTTTGTGCTGAGAAGCTTTTGGCTGCCAAGAAAAAGTATGGTCCAAAATCGATTTATGTTACTGGCTCTTCCCGTGGCACAGGCAACGAATCGAACCTTGTGATGCAAAAATTTGCACGTGCTTGCATTGGGAACAACAATGTAGATAATTGCGCTCGCACTTGACACGGGCCAACTGTCTTCGGTCTTATGGAGACACTCGGTGCTGGATCAATGAGCTGCGGCGTTCCAGGTATGGAAGACGCAGGATGCTTGTTCCTTTTTGGATACAATCCAAATACATCACACCCACTTGTAGCTCGCAGAATTTTGCGCGCAAGAGAAAAGGGTGCAAAGATTATTGTTGCTGACCCAAGAGTCATTGAGACATCACGCATTGCTGATATCTATCTGCCAATTAAAGCTGGCACAAACATTGCATTCTTAAATGCATTTGCTAACTCAATTGTTACTCAAGGACTCATGGACAAGAAATTCGTCGAAGAACACACAGAGCACTTTGATGAATGGTGGGAGACAGTTAAGAAATACACTCCTGAAAACACTGCCGAACTCACGGGTTGCGATCCTGAAGCTGTTCACGAGGCAGCAAGAATTTACGCGACTGCTGAACCTTCTTCTATTCTTTGCTGGGGCATGGGCGTTTGCCAACACCTCCAAAACGTTGAAGCAGTTCGCATGTGTGCAGCAATTGCTTGCATTACAGGCCAGATTGGAAAACCAAATTCTGGTGTTGCACCTGTTCGTGGACAAAACAATGTTCAAGGTGCTTGCGACATGGGTGCTTTGCCTAACATGTTCCCTGGTTATCAAAAGGTTACAGACCCTGCAATTCGTGAAAAGTTTGAGAAAGCATGGGGCTTAGAGCCTGGATCAATTGACCCAGAACCTGGCTATAAAGTAACCGACGTTCCAGAGCTCATACATGAAGGCAAGATTCATGCCTACTACATCATGGGTGAAGATCCACTGCAAACAGAGCCAGATGCTCAAGTTTACAAAGAGCGTTTGAAGGAGCTCGATATCTTCATCGTTCAGGACATCTTTATGACTCAAACTGCCGCAGAAGCTGATGTTTTGTTACCAGCTACGAGTTGGGGAGAGCACGAGGGCGTTTTCACCGCTTGCGACAGAACTTTCCAATATTTCAGTGCAGCTGTTCCTCCAAAAGGTGAATGCCGTCACGACTGGGACATCATTGCAGACCTGTCAACTAGAATGGGCTACCCAATGCACTACAACAACACTCAGGAGATTTGGGATCAAGAGTGTCGTGCACTTTGGGATAAAGCATATGGTGCAACATATGAAAAGATGCAAGGCTGTGGACATGCTCAATGGCCAATTCCAACAATTGAGCATAAGGGTTCTCCTGACCTGTTCCTTGGCGGTGCATTCACTACACCTTCTGGAAAAGCACAGCTCTTAAGTTGCGATTGGGTGCCACCAACCGAGCCTGTTGACGATGAATACCCACTTGTTCTCACAACTGTTCGTGAGGTTGGACACTATTCATGTCGTTCAATGACTGGCAACTGCAAAGTTTTGGCTGGTCTTGCTGATGAGCCAGGCTTTTGCCAAATCAGCCCTGAAGATGCCGAGAAATATGGCATCAAGGACCAGCAGCTCATGTTTATTTATTCACGCCGTGGAAAAGTAATCACACGTGCGAGCGTAGATTCTCGTGTTTTGCCAGGAGCTGTTTACATGACTTATCAATGGTGGATTGGAAAATGTAACGACTTAACAATGGATAAAGTTGACGCAAATTCACATACACCTGAAGACAAATATTGTGCTGTTCAAGTTGAGGCTATTGAAGACCAAACCTGGGCTGAAAAATACCTCGATGAACAATACACATCCTTGAAGAAGAGACTTCGCGACGAAGCTGCTCCTCAATATCAGGGAGTGAAATAGTTAGATTTCTGTTTGGAATCTGAGTAATTAGTATTATCCAAACCGATTTAGAAAGAGGACTTAAATGAACTCATTCATATCGATAAACACCAACAGGTGTATTGGCTGCGGGACCTGCCAGGCTGCATGTTCTGCTGGACATGCGAGCGTTGGTGAGCAAGCAGAGCCACGCCTTTCTGTAGTTTTTACAAAGGATGTAACTGCTTCCATCACATGTCATCACTGCGAGGGAGCACCTTGCTTGGCTGTCTGTCCTGTAAATGCAATTACTCATGAGGGCGACAGAATTAAAGTAAATGAACAGACTTGCATTGGCTGCAAACTTTGCGCTTGCGTTTGTCCTTTTGGAGCGATTCATCCATCTGGAACTGGCATTGATGGGGTCGCTGGAATTTGCAACAACATCCCTAACATGCCTGAGAGCACATCCTCAATGTTAAAGTGGGAGATTGGCGTTCCGACTTGTGCAGTTAAATGCGATCTTTGTGCCTATGATCCTGAACTGGGGCCACACTGCGTTGCGGTGTGCCCCACAAAGGCTCTCTCATTAGTCACAGAATTCAGTGGCGCTGCTGAGAAGAAAGAAAAGATGAAGAAAGAGGCGAAAGCCACCGAGGTCATTAATGTGACTAGGTCTAAAGTTACACGTTTTGAAGAAACGTTGACTAAGGTCAGGGAAGTTAAGGAAGATTATGAATAATCTTCAAAACGGAGGTGAGATGATGCCTGAGGCAAATTCAACAAATGGGTTGCGTCGTGGCGAGAGCCACGTTAAAGCAATGGCCGCGGCAATTCCAGGTTCAGTTCTGGAAGCCACTTGGCAAACTGAGGACCAGGTAACAGTTGATGTTCCAACTGAGAAACTTCCTGAGTGCGTTGAGTTTATGTATTACAACCGCGGCGGCTGGATTCCAGACATGGTTGTAAACGACGAAAGACACCTTAATGGTTATTTCCGTCTTTACTATTTAATGAGCATGGAAGAGGAAGACAAGTGCTATCTGACAGTTCGCACTAAAGTCGACCCAATCACGCGCGAGTTTCCATCGGTGACACCACGCGTTCCAGCTTGTGTTTGGTCAGAGCGCGAAGCATACGACATGATGGGTCTAAAAGCAGTTGGGCTTCCAGACGCTCGTCGCCTTGTTTTGCCAGACGACTGGCCAGACGGACTTCATCCTCTGTTAAAAGACTCGATGGATTATCGCCATCGTCCTGAACCTGCCGTTGACGTCGAAAACTATGAGTTTTTGGACGAGTCGGGTGTTGAAGATCCAACAGAAATTCCAATGGGTCCTTTGCACATCACATCAGACGAACCAGGTCACTTCCGCTTGTTCTGCGAAGGCGAAAACATTGTTGACGCCGACTACCGCTTGTTCTATGCACATCGTGGCATGGAAAAGGTTGCAGAAGCTCGCATGACATATGATCAGATTCCTTTCTTGTCAGACAGAATTTGCGGAATTTGCGGTTTTGCTCACAGCGTTGCATATGTTCAAACAATTGAAAATGCAATGGGAATCGAAATTCCAAAGCGTGCAGAATATTTAAGAGCGATTTTCCTTGAAGTTGAAAGGCTTCACTCACACTTGCTCAACCTTGGTCTTGTCTGTCACTATTGTGGCTTTGACACAGGTTTTATGCACTTCTTCAGAGTTCGTGAGAAAGCTATGGACTTGGCTCAGCTTCTCACAGGTGCTCGCAAGACATATGGCATGAACCTCATTGGTGGCGTTCGTCGTGATATTCTTGAAGATCACAGAAAAGCAACGCTAAAACTTGTCGGTGAACTTCGTGAAGAAGTTACACGTTTGGTTTCCATGTTGACAACAACACCAAACTTTGAATCAAGAACTAAAGGCGTTGGCCATCTTGACAGAAAAGTTTGCCGTGATTTTAGTCCTGTTGGCCCTATGGTTCGTGGCTCTGGTTTTGCTCGTGATGTTCGTTTTGATCATCCATTCTCTGGATATAAATACATTGAGGGACTTAAAGCACACTCAGCCGATTCATGTGACGTCTTTGGTAGAACAACAGTTAGAATTGGTGAGTTCCTTGACTCAATAACAATGATTGAGCAGCTCGTTAACGGTCTTCCAAGTGGCCCAATTCTTACGCAAGACTTCAAGTATGAACCAGGTAAATTCGCAATGGGCTTTACTGAAGCACCTCGTGGAGAAGACATGCACTGGTCTATGACTGGCGACAACCAAAAGGTATATCGTTGGAGAGCAAAAGCTGCAACATATTCGAACTGGCCAGTTTTGCGTTATGCATTGCAAGGAAACACAGTTTCTGATGCTGCAGTTATCATCGGATCAATGGATCCTTGCTATTCATGTACAGACCGTGTCACAATTTGCGATGTTAAGTCACATAAGGAAAAAACGATTAGCAAGCAGCAGCTTGAAGACTATGCTGCTAATCGTAAACATTCACCATTGAAAGACTAGGATGGGGGAGTGTAGATAATGGGTTTTTTGAATCTTTTTAAAGAAATCAGCGATGCTGGTGACGCAACGATAAAATATCCTGCAGCACCTCTAGATTTGCCTGACGGCTACCGTGGTAAACCTGAGCATGTTGAAGCTGCTTGTATTGCATGTGGCGCTTGCGCAATCGCTTGCCCACCAAATGCAATCACAATGTCGCTTGACGAAAACAGTGAGAACGTAGTTTGGGACATTTCATATGGTCGTTGCATATTTTGCGGAAGGTGCCATGAGGTTTGCCCAGTAGATGCAATTGAACTCAAAAACGAGTTTGAACTTGCTGTAATGAGCAAGCCAGACTTGACAGAGAGTTGCGCATACCCTATTAAGAAGTGTGCTCAATGTGGGAAACCTTATGCTTCTGAAAAAGAAGTTGAATATGGCAAACAAATTCTTCTCGCAATAGGCGGAGAAACTGCTGCAAGCATAGATGCTTGTGACCTGTGCGAAGATTGCAGGAGAAGAAATGATGCTGAGGCAGCAAAACGAGCTTCGAGAGGGGGCAGATAATGATTGAAGATAACTTCCCTTCACTTCAATTTCAGCCAACAAAGATAGAGTTAGATGAAAAGGTAGCTGAAGCTAAAGCAAAACTGTTAAATGACATTAAGAAATCAGTTTATATTTATCGTGTTGACTGCGGTGGATGCAATGGCTGCGAAATTGAGATTTTTGCAACAATCACATCGGTGTTTGATGCAGAACGCTTTGGCATTAAAAACACACCTTCACCACGTAATGCTGACATTCTCGTCTACACAGGCGCAATGACGCGTGCAATGAGATTACCTGCAATTCGCGCTTATGAGGCTGCACCAGAGCCAAAGCTAGTTGTCTCTTATGGTGCCTGCGGATGCACAGGCGGTATTTTCCACGACAATTATTGTGTGTGGGGAGGTACTGACAAAATTTTTCCAGTTGATGTTTACATTCCTGGTTGTCCTCCAACTCCAGCACAAACTATTTATGGCTTTGCAATTACTCTTGGGCTTTTGGATCAAAAACTTCATGAGTCACATCATCAAGAAACTGGATTTGCATTCCCTCCAGCTTTCCCAGACATTCCATACAAAATTAGAGTTGCTTTTGAGCGCGAAGCACGTTTAATGAGTGGATATTATTCTGGCGCTCAAATCGTAAACGAATTTATGGAATCGCTAACCTCAGGTGATGGTGATGCTTTGACTCGAGCAGATGCACTAATTGCTGGTGAAAGTGATCCTAGAAAAGTTGAGGTGTTTACCGACTTAAAGAATCTTCTTCAGTCAAAAATTGTTGCATAAAAGTGACTCTTTTAACTAACAACATTAGGTCTCAAAACGCAGAAGCTGTTAGGGATACGGCAGTTCACACTACCGACGCTCTAACAGCAACTGATGTTGTTTTTTATCTCTTAGGAAAAAAGTTTGTCGAAGATAAGACCGACATCCCTAAAGAAGCTAGGGATGTGATTTACTATACACTTTCAATGGGCCACAACACTGGCGTCATCGACTGTTTTGAACCAAAACTTGCTTTGGATAGAGCGACCTTCGATAAAATTTGTGACTCTTTATCTGAAGGTGATGCTAAATTTAAGCTCACAAGAATCGAAAAATTTGGAGAGATTCAAATAATGAAAGAAGACACCAACATGCTAGTCGAGGCTATGAAGCAGGCTAGTTTTAATGATGGTTTTTCTTTCTCAAAACCTTCAAGTGATGACAGGTACAAAGACGTGAGAGTTGGAAATATAGACGAATTTAGTGCTGCATTTATAAAACTTATGAATGATATCAAATGTGAACCACAAGTCTATTGCCTTGCAAGACGGGTAACAACAAGATAATGGATGACTTTCTCAACACAGATGACAATTTAATTGATGAAATTATTCTTCCTAAAAAAACCCCTGAGAGGGTTCTTTTTACAGTTGGGAGTGTTCTTCGCGGTGACGATGCCGCGGGACCCTATCTCGCAAAACTCTTTAACGACAATCCAATCGATGGTTGGACGTTAGTTGAGGGCGATCAAACCCCAGAAAACGAAATAGGTTATTTGCGCAGAATGCATCCAGACACGATTCTGATGATTGATGCTGCTGACATGGGCCTAGAGCCAGGTTCTATTAGAAAAATCAAAAAAGAAGATGTTAAGACAAGCTTTTTGTTTACTACACATTCAATGCCGATAACCCATTTGCTTTCACAATTAGAAAACGCCTGCAACAACCTAATTTTTATTGGAATTCAACCTGCACATACCGAGTTTTTCGGACCTCTCACACCAAAAGTTAAAGATTCGGTTATGCAAGTTTACTATGCTATACACGGCGACAGGGGATTCGATGAAATTTCCCCTTTAAGCTAGGGAATTTGTCATTTTAGCAAATGAAAGGAGATTGGTATTATGGCAATTGAAGTAAAGGATTTGGAAGGAGTAAAGTCTGACTGTTTGGCTCCTGCAGCAATCGAAGCAAAGTGCGAAACCGTTGCAGTCGGTAAAGTTGGACTCTCACCAGCAAAATGCTTCGTTCTTGCAATGGCTGCTGGTGTGTTTATTGGTTTTGGTGCAACATTCTTTTTGACGTTCACAGCAGATCCAACTTTAACTTTTGGTGTTAAAAAGCTTGTTGGTGGCATTTGCTTCTGCTTAGGACTCGCTCTTGTTATTTGCTGTGGTGCTGAACTCTTCACTGGCAACTCTCTCATGGTTGCGGCTCTTGCAAGCAAAAAGATTACCTGGGGTGGGCTACTCAAGAATTGGGTTATTGTTATTCTTGGAAACCTTGTGGGTTCGTTGCTCCTCGTGTTTATCGTGGCAATGGCTGGAATAGCAGGCATAAAAGCAGGCGATTCTACGATTGGCGCAAACATGGCAACTGTTGCTGCTGGAAAGATTGGCCTTCCATGGGTTCAAATTTTCTTCCGTGGCATTCTTTGTAATATGTTAGTGTGCTTGGCTGTTTGGATTGGCTTTGCTGGAAAAACTATTGTTGATAAAGTTGTGGGCATCATTCTTCCTATTTCAGCATTCGTTGCATGCGGCTTTGAGCACTGCGTTGCAAACATGTTCTTCCTCCCAATGGGAATGGTTGCAGACCCTTCAAAAGTAGACATCACAGGCATTCTCTACAATCTCTCTGCTAGCATTCCTGGAAACATTGTTGGTGGCGCTATTCTTGTTGGCCTTGCATACTGGTTCGTTTACCACAAGAAACAGGCTTAAAAATTTTTAAATTATTTTTAGTTTTTGCGACACTTTAGTGAAAGTTATGTTGTAGAATAATTAACGCGCTTGGGGATGGCTCAAGCACCTTGCGGACATGGCTCAGCTGGTAGAGCACCACCTTGCCAAGGTGGGGGTCGCGGGTTCGAACCCCGTTGTCCGCTCCATTTTTAACAAACCAGCCAGTTCATCAATTTGAGCTGGCTGTTTTCTTAAATGGCGACGTGGCCAAGTGGTAAGGCAGAGGCCTGCAAAGCCTTCATCTCCGGTTCGAATCCGGACGTCGCCTCCAAAATGTTCCGTTTTTTAACAAAAAACGGAAGTTTCAGACGCTGCAAATCAATCTGAACGTCATTTTTTTGAAACAAACGATTGGGCAGTGCACAAGCACAGCTCCTCACGTATTCACGAAAATCTTACTCGTTTTAGATTGCTATTCTCTCCTTATATCCAGCCTGAAGTGGTTATAACGCTTTGCTTGAACCATTCAAAATTTTCGCGACGCAGAGGTCATCTACATTTCCGTTCGGGCAAATCTGAATTCTCAGAAGAATTATCGCTTCGTTGAGAGTATGACACGTTATATATAGTCTTCCCACCTCGTGTTTTCGCGAAACTCTGCTCGCCCAGATCACTTTTCGCTCCTTCTATCCATCCTTAAAACGAAGAAATTTCAGACAAAATTGTGTTAGATAACCCAATTTTAAGCGCATAAACAGGCATTTTGAGATGCAAAAAACCATTAATTATATCTTTCCTACTCGGATAAAAATTGTGTCTGAAACTATTTTCTTTTCCGAGCTAGATAATTATTTTTTTGATTAAATAGTTGGTAAAAACGAGAGTTTGAATGAAGTCCAAAAGATGTCAAATCCACATATAGTCAAAAAAAGTTAGAGCATTAAACGAACTAACGAGCTCTGAGATGATGGTGTAAATATAAATGCGTTGCAGAAAGAGAAATTATCAACATCAGAGCAGTATAGACAAAATCCTAATATTCGGAAAAATTCTTTATTGCGTCAGGCCCGACGATAATTCTTGCTGCTTTTGGCAAAATATCAGCAGAAAATGGAGTTGTTAGTTTTGAAGGTTCACCATCGAATTGTATTTGTAAAGGAGGGTTAGTCACTACTTCAACGTGCTTTCCGCTAAAGACCTGAAATGCACCTGAGCGAGAAGGAAAATCGCCTGATTTATCAAGTATGGCAGCCCAAAGAGCAGGAATCAGCCCAATAGCATCGGAAGTGTTAAACACAACAACGTCAAACATTCCATCAACAGGATTGTTGTCATGAACAACCGAAAGGTCAAATTGTATACGCGAAAAATTGATGAGTAAAACACCAACACCTGACGTTGTAATTTCTTTACCGTCTACGTTTAACATTATGTCAGAATGCTGAGGAGCAAAGTTGGTCAGGGCAGCAGTTGCATATGAAAGCGGGCCCAAAATCTTTTTTCCAGGAATAGCTTCCTGCATAATAGTTGCATCGTAGCCAGCGCCTGCCATTATTGCGAAGCCTTTTTTTGTACCATCGCTGAGAGTTAACTCACCTAAGTCAAAATCTAGAGTTTTCATTTCATATGTAATTTTTGCCAATGCAGGATCGTCGGTTGGCAAAAACAGGTTTAAAGCCATCAAGTTTGCAGTTCCTGCAGGATAGGGAAGAATTGGAATTCCAGTGTAGGCCATCATGTGAGATAGTGCTGCGAAAGTGCCGTCACCGCCAGCGCAAATTACTGCATCAAATTCGTCGGCATCATACAAAAATGCAGAAGGATCCCAGCTTCTACAGCAAGACCGCACAGTAATCTCATCGGCAAACTGTGACACTTGGCGCATATATGAAAAAACTGACTTATTAGAAAGTCCAGAGTCTTGGTTGTTGATTACAAGCAGTTTCATATTGCACATCTCCTTTGTTATCATAATTATAATGGCATAAGAAATTAGGATTTATATTGGTCTACATTGATTCAAACGAAAAACTAAATAACTTTCTAAAAGTTGCATTGCGGGCTAAATTCGTGTGTGTTGACACTGAATTTATGCGTGAAAAAACATATTATCCGCAGCTCAGCTTAATTCAATTTCAAGTTGAAGATGAAACCTATCTTTATGACCCGTTTTGCTTTAAAAGTGTTAAAACACTTGCACCCCTATTCGATGCAGAAAATGTTTTAAAAGTGTTCCATGCGTCATGTCAGGATTTAGAAATTCTATATTTTGAAACCGACGTGGTGCCTCATCCGATTTTTGACACACAAATTGCTGCGTCAATCACGGAAGGAACTAATCAACCAGGGCTTGCTAATCTTTTAAAAAAATCGCTTGACATCACGATTGAAAAAACTGAAGGGTTTACCGACTGGAACAGACGTCCTTTGTCTGAAAGCCAACTTAAATATGCAGCAGAAGATGTTTTATATTTGCCTGCGCTTTACAAACACCAAATTAAAAGGATGAAGGAATTAGGACGCGAGCACTGGCTTGATGAAGAATTTCATGAACTCTGTCGCCAGGATCGTTTCGAGATTGACCCACGAGAACGGTTCGTGCATTTAAAGCATGTAAACAAGTTAAAACCAAAGCAACTTGCCCTTGCAAGAGAACTTGCAGCATGGAGGGAAGAGAAAGCCCAGCATTTAAATCTTCCGCGAAAATGGGTGTTGACTGATGAGCAAATTACTGAGATTTGCAAGCGGAATCCAAAGTCAATCGATGCCCTTTTTAACGTGAGAGGCGTCCAAAATGCGCTTAACACCAACGAGGCAAGGGAAGTTATCGCTGTTTTAAAGCTTGGAAGATCTTGTGACGCAGAAAATTATCCTCATTTAGAAGAGCCAAATTCTGCTGAAGGAAATGTAGAAGACATTGTCTATCTCATGAATGCTTTGGTAAAACTTAGGGCTACACAAAACTCTGTTTGCCCAACAATCATTGGTAACAACCACGAACTAACCGACCTCGCACGAGGCCATAAGAAACATTCAAAACTTCTTAAAGGCTGGCGAAAAGAGATTGTGGGAAATGAGTTACTTGATTTGTTAGATGGCAAAATTGGCATAACTTGCAGCAATGGTGCACTCAGAATACAACATTTAGTCTAAATACAATTATTACCTCTCAATATCAATTTGACGCTGGTAACATCGTTTTTAAAGTTATAGGTAACCCTATAGGAAGGCAAAATGTATAGTTATTACTTAATCGTCATTCTCTCGCTAGTTTTAGGCATGGCAGTTTCGGGCATGGTCAACGGCAGAATGAAAAAATATAGGAGAATTGGAGTCTCAACTGGATTAACTGGAAGAGAAGCGGCATTAAAAATGCTTTACGACAATGGTGTAAACAATGTGTCGGTTGTTCAAGGCAGAGAGGGCATGGATCATTTTGATCCTCGCACAAACACTATTGCGCTATCTCCAAGCAACTTTAATTCAAGATCGCTAACCGCCACTGCCACAGCCTATCATGAGGCAGGTCACGCCCTTCAATATGCAACAAACTACAGGCCGCTTTTTATTCGCTCATCGATGGCAGGAACTGTTAACTTCTGTTCAAACGCTTGGATTTTTGTATTTTTAATTGGTGTTTCAGCTCAACTTTCAGGCTTAACAATGCTTGCATGCTTGATTTATGCATTTGTCGTGCTCTTTCAAGTAGTAACTCTGCCTGTTGAATTTAACGCTTCATCACGCGCTCTGAGCTATGCAAAATCGCTTGGAATGTCATCAAACGAACTGAGTTGTTCAAAGAAATTGCTCACAGCGTGTGCGTTAACATATGTCGTTGCAGCACTAACAGCGATCATTCAGCTAATTTGGATATATATGCAGGCTGATCGCTAGTCAAGGGCTCACAGACATGTTTCAATTTGAAAATGATGTTCTGTCGGTAAAGCAAGCTATATCGATTGCCCAGGATGCTCTAGATCATTTTGTTCTGTGCGTTCAAGGTGAAATTAGCAGCATGTCAATGTCGCCAAGATATTCTGCTGTATATTTCACGATAAAAGACGATGATGACAAAGCTTCTCTATCATGCTTGATTTGGAAAAACAGATATTCATCGCTTGATCTAAATTTAGAAGAAGGAATGCTTGTTAATCTATCTGGCAGATTTTCCATCTATCCAAAAAAGGGAAATTTAACTTTCGATGTTTATAACATTGAGCCAGCAGGAGAGGGTACTCTTAGATTAAAAGTTGCAAACCTAATAAAAAAAATGCAGGAAGAAGGCATTTTCGAAGAGGAACACAAATTGCCTATTCCTCAATATCCTGAAAGAATTGGAGTTATAACTTCAGGAAGCGGAGCTGTTATTCATGATGTAATTTCGACAATTAAGCGTCGATGCAACTGCATTGAAATTAACTTTTATGGTGTTCCAATTGAAGGTGCGAAGGCAGCTTATGAGATGATAAAAGCTTTAGAGGCACTTGACGCCTGCAAACTTGACGCAATTTTGCTCGTTCGTGGCGGGGGTTCATTTGAAGACATGATGCCTTTTAATGAGGAAGCTTTAGTTAGAACGATTTATTCGGTGAAAACACCTGTCATAACAGGAATTGGCCATCGGCCTGACAACACTATCAGTGATCTTATTAGTGATTACAGTGCGGCAACTCCAACGGCCGCAGCAGAAAAAATTACAGAAGGTCTTTTTGATTTAAAAGCAAAAATAAATCCAACAAGAGAGCGTTTACAATCGCTAATTACGAAGTCTATCAATGAGCAAATTCGAATTCAAAACGAATTAAAGCTGAGACTCACTTCACTGTCTCCAACAAGGGTCCTTGAACATCACAGAATTCGATTTGACAACGATTTGAATCGACTCATGTTAGCTGTGAACAACTCTCATAAATCATTTGAAGTGAGAGTTAAAAGTGCTGCTAAAAGACTTGACGATTTATCACCATTGTCAGCATTTTCACGAGGATATTCTTGCGTTTTTGATGAAGATGGAAACGTCGTGAGTCATGTTTCTGACGTTGTTTTAGGAAGTCTTGTCAACATAGAACTAATTGACGGAAGCCTTAATTGTGAAGTAAAAGGCATCTCTTCAAATTCACTGTTTAACTTTAATCAAAAGGAGAATAATGGCAACATCATCCAAAACTAAAGATAATGAAAAGTTCTCAGTTCTTTATTCTGAACTTGAAGACATAATTCAAAAATTAGAGTCAGGCAAACTTGAGCTCGAAGACAGCCTGAATGAATATTCTAAAGGAGTTAAAATATTAGCCCAATTGCAGGGAAAACTAGATGATTCAGAGGTTATCATTAATAAAATAGCGGGGGAAATTGACAGAGACACCGACAGTCTCGACAACAGTTCTGTATCTCACGCATAAATCGTTTATGGACATAAGGAGATGTCATGAAAAAGAAAGATGATTGCCTGTTCTGTAAAATTATCGCAGGTGAAGTGCCTTCAACAAAGGTTTACGAAGACGACATGGTTTATGCCTTTGACGACATTAACCCTATGATGCCTGTGCACACACTTGTTGTTCCAAAGGATCACTACGACAACATCGCCGACAATCTCCCTGCTGATGTGAGCGCAGCAATCATACATGGCGTTCAAAAGGTCGCAGAAATTAAAGGAATCAAAGAAGATGGATTCAGAGTTTGTATAAACACAGGAAAACACGGCTGCCAGGCCGTAAACCATGTTCATTTCCATGTGATGGGCGGTGCTCAGATGGACACTGGGTCTCCGCTAAAACAAAACATGGGAAAATAGACGCACGCTAGTTGCAAAGTTGTTAAAATATTAGCGTCGTTGTTTAATTAAAAATCAAGAAAGGCAAAATTTAATGAAGATTTTAGTTGTTAACGCTGGTTCTTCTTCAATGAAGTTCCAATTAATCGATGTTGAATCTCATGAAGTCCTTGCAAAAGGTCTTTGCGAGAAGATTGGCCTTGGAGAGGGAATTTTCTCATATGGCATCAATGAGAAGGTCACTTCAAACCCTGTTATGAACGACCACTCAGAAGCACTCAAGCTCGTTTTGGATTCTCTTGTTAACGGCAAAGGTGCTCCTATAAAATCTCTCGACGAAATTGGTGCAGTTGGACACAGAATTGTTCATGGCGGTAAATACTACGGTCAAAGCGCAATCATCGATGATGAGCTCATTGCTCGCGTAGAAGAACTCAAGAGCCTAGCTCCACTTCACAATGGTGCTGGCCTCATTGGAATTGAAGCATGCAAAAAACTCATGCCTGGCAAACCAATGGTCGCAGTATTTGACACTTCATTCTTCAACACACTTCCAGCTTCAGCCTACATGTACCCAATTCCATATGAGTACTATGAGAAATATGCAGTAAGAAAATATGGCTTCCACGGCACATCTCACCGCTATGTTGCTCAAAGAACTGCTGAATTCCTTGGAGAGGACATCAAGAACCTCAACATCGTTACATGCCACATTGGCAACGGTGCGTCTTGCAGCGCTGTTAAGGGCGGAGTTGCAATCGACACTTCAATGGGCCTCACACCTCTTGATGGTCTCATGATGGGAACACGCTGCGGCGCGATTGACCCTTCTATTGTCACTTTCCTCGAAGAGAAGGAAGGATTAACTCCACAAGAGATGGATACTGTTCTCAACAAAAAATCTGGATTCCTTGGAATCAGTGGCGTTTCTTCTGATTTACGTGATGTTGCAAAAGCAGCCGATGAAGGCAATGACCGTGCAAAACTTGCATATGAGATGGCATCTTCAATCATTAAGAAATACATCGGTATGTACACATTTGCAATGGGCGGCGTTGATGTTATCACTTGCACCGCAGGTGTTGGTGAAAACGATGTTCGCATGAGAAAGATGGTCTTTGAAGGCCTTGAGGGACTTGGAATTAAACTCGACCCAGAAAAGAACAACACTTTTGGCGGCGACCGCGTTATTTCTGCAGATGACTCTAAGGTAAAGATTCTCGTAATCCCAACAGATGAAGAGTTTATGATTGCAAAAGACACCTACGATCTCGTTAAATAGTTTAGTTTAATCAACTGTTGACTTAAAAAAAGGACCTGCATTTACTGCGGGTCCTTTTTTAGTGTGAACTTTTAAAGAGATAGGGCCAACTTTAAACCCTATATCCGAAAATGTTGTTAATTGAAATTGAAAAGCTTTTGTGCGAGTTTGTAGCCTGAAAGCCCTGCTTTTCTGCCTGCGTTAGTTGGCAGGTTGGTTGTAATGTTTAAAACGCTGCTGCGGACGCGCACGTAGAGAGCACTATCTTTATTCTTGAGATAGTTCCAAGTTTCTTCGAGTTTTTTGTTGTCTTCATCACCGTTGCGCATTCGTAAAAATACAGAACAAATGCACATCATCATTGACAAATAACCTTCAAGATATTTCCGCAAACGTCGTGGGTGAGTGTTCATGACATCCACTGAGTCAATCATTGTGCGAGTGACTTTTAACTGTTGATCAATTCGATTCATCATGACAGACTCATTTACTGATTGGTCTTCGCGTCCAATGAAATAATGATAAACATCTGCATCAATGTAATACATCGTTTTAACATGTGGTAATGGAACATAAACGTAGATATTATCGACGTAAAAGCAATGTTCCGGCAATGTCAAATTAATGTCTTTTAAAAGATTTGTTCTGTAATAAACAGAATGCATTAATAGATATTGAGATGGTTTAAATGTGCCAACTTCTTCCCAGCCAAAAATAATGTTTTGAGGAAAAACGTTTTTGTATTTCATGACAGTCTGCTTGTCTTCATGAACTTTGTCATAAATGTAATTAGCAATCACGAGATCACATCTGTCTTCTTCTTTTTCAAGCGCTGCCTGTTCACGAAGGAAATGCAGCACTTTTTTCATCTCGTGCACATCAACCCAGTCATCTGAGTCTACTGGTTTGTAGTAGGCTCCACTAGATGCAGCAAGACCAGCATTTACAGCAGAACCATGCCCGCCATTTTCTTTGATAATTGCTTTTACACGATCTGGGAAATGATTAACCCATTTGCGTGCTATATCAGCGGTGTTATCTTTTGTTGAGCCATCATCAACGATAATCACTTCAATGTCTTCTCCAACAGATAAAAGCGACATTATGCAATTGTCCATATATTCAGCTGAGTTATAGCATGGTACAGCAAAAGATATTGTTATTTCGTTTTTTGACATAGTTCACCCATATAAATTAAAAACAAAAAATTATTTTAAAAGCTCATCTGACAAATCAAGTGCCAAAGAAATTATTTTATCCATGTTGTAATACTTGTATTCAGCAAGACGGCCCAATGGATGGAAATTAGTCATATTTTTCATTAAAGAGCGATAACGCTCATAGTGAGCATTGTTTTCATCGTTAAGAATTGCGTAATATGGAATTTCACTTGTTGGGTCGGTGTATGCCTTTGAATATTCCTTCATGATTGTGGTATTTTTACAAACTTGACCTGTTAGTTGCTTAAATTCAGTGATGCGTGTGTAGTCTTCTGAAACTGTGTAGTTGACAGTTGCACAAGGAAGCACTTTTTCCTCATCATATGTTTCATAAACGAAGTCAAGTGTTCGATAGGGAAGACGTCCGAATTTTGCAATAAACAACTCATCAAGTGGTCCAGTGTATATAATGTCGCCTTTTACTTCTTCGTCTTTTAATTTAATAGATGAAACGAGCGCATCCTCTCCGCTCCCATCAAAGTCCAACTCAAGCATTGAAGCAGCATCGGTGTTAAGGCAAATGGTAATGTTTTCATGGTCAAGCATGTTTTCAAAGCAAGCAGTGTAGGAAGGCTGAGGCATTCCTTGATATTTGTCTTGAAAATAACGATTGTCTGTTGAAATGAACACAGGCACTCGAGCGACGACACTTGGGTCAACTTCATCAGGAGTTAGACCCCACTGCTTTTGTGTGTAATATAAAAACACGTTGTTATAGACATAGTCTGCAATTTCTGCTAATTCAGGGTCATCCTGAGCACGCAATTCTGTAATTGTAACTTTTCGCTCGTCCCCAAATTTATCAATCAATTTTTGCGTTAGGTGAGCCGCTTTTTCCTCGCCAAAGGCAAGTTTCATTGAATTTTTGTTAAAAGGGACAGGCATGTAGGTGCCATGTACATTTGCAAGCACCTCATGCTGGTAGTTGCTCATTTCAACAAATCTGCAAATGTAGTCATATGCGCGTTTGTCGTTTGAGTGGAAAATGTGTGGTCCATAGCGATGAACTAATACACCAAATTCATCGAATTCATCATACATATTTCCACCAATGTGTGGACGCTTCTCAAGAATTAGAACTCTTTTATTTCCACGCTCTGCAAGTTCTCTCGCGCAAACGCTTCCAGCAAAGCCACTTCCAACAACCACGGTGTCGAAGTCGCTGATATTCAAGCTGCAATAATCAACGTAATTTATGGTCACGCCATTACTCCTTACCTAAAAAAATGTGCGGTTTCAAACATATTCATTATACTTGTTATAAACTAAGTGCGTTAGTGACGTTTACCGTTCATACACTGGCTTTTTAGGAGTTTACAACTGTATGTCATCTTTTATTGACCTCATAATTGACCGTGCGAGAAAACTAAATAAAACAATTTGCCTTCCTGAAGGCGATGACCCTCGCGTCAAAGCTGCTGCAAAAATCATTGAAGAAAAAGGAATTGCCAACGTTGTTATTCTTGGTGAAGAAACTCCGAATGAAATAAATGAATTAAAACCTGACTTGGCTCAAAAACTGTTTGAACTCAGAAAAAAAAGAGGAATGACAGAACCGCAAGCTGCAGAACTAATAGAAGACCCTCTCTATCTTGGAATGATGCTTCTAAAAGATCAAAAAGTTGATGGTGTTGTCGCAGGAGCCACTCATGCAACAGGAGATGTTTTGCGTCCTGCGCTGCAAATTATCAAAACTGCTCCTGATTCACGTTTGGTTTCTGCATTTTTTATCATGTGTGTTCCCGAGTGTGAATTTGGACACAATGGCACGTTTGTTTTTTCTGACTGTGGCTTAAATGTTAATCCCGATCAGGAAGAACTTTCAAACATTGCAGTTCAATCGGCAAAGTCGTTTGAGACTTTCACCAACCAAGAAGCACGAGTCGCTATGTTGTCGCACTCTTCATTGGGAAGCGCCAAAAACTCAGATGCTCAAAAAGTTGTTGTCGCAACTCAACTTGCAAAAGAACAAATGCCAGAGTTAAAAATTGATGGCGAGATGCAGCTTGACACAGCACTCATTAAAGAAGTTGCAGAATCAAAATTCCCTGGTTCTGAAGTTGCAGGAAAAGCAAATGTTTTAATTTTCCCCGACCTTGATGCAGGAAACATTGGCTACAAGCTTGTACAAAGGCTTGCAAAAGCTGAGGCATATGGCCCAATCACACAAGGTCTAGCTGCACCTGTAAACGATCTGTCGCGCGGTTGCTGCACCGATGACATTGTTGGCGTTGCTGCTATCACTGCCATCCAAGCAAGCATGTAGCCATTCAACGTTTCGATGTTGCGTAAGTCTATATTCTCGAATTAAAGAGTGGATAAATAGGCGGCTATTAGAAACTAAATCTCAAAGATTATTTTTTTTAATTCTTTCGCTCAGGCTCAGAGTGTCTCAAGCTCACTCCTGGCTAAACGCCTGCTAATGCCAATTGCAAAAGAATTTGGACCCACATGACTTGCAACACTAAAAGTTAACGGGTCAGCAAAACAAGTGGCTCCTTGAAACCTCTTTCGGCATTCCTTTTCCCATTTGATGGCATCATTTTCATTTGGATAGCTGTGCGAAATTCCAACATCAATGTCCCATTTTTCTGCATAATCACAAATCGCAAAAGCAGCAGCTTCTAGCAATTTTTTCTTGCAAGCATCTGTGCTTCGTACTTTTGCAAATGCATCAAGCCGCTCTCCTTTAATCATTAGTAGTGGCTTAATTTTAAGTGCAGTGCCCATCGCTGCTGCAGTAGGTGTAATTCTGCCACTTTTAAGAAGATATTCTAATGAATCCACTCCAATGTAAATAATTGAATCATTAGCTGTTGCTTCGAGCTGTTTTTTTATCTCACATGCGGCAAAACCAGATTCAACTAGTGCGACAGCATCAAGGACAGAACTCTTTTGAGTTACAGACACTCTATGGTTATCAACTACAAACACTTTATTTTTGTATTCACTTTCAGCGAGTGCTGAAGCATTAGAGCTGGCAGTCGAAAGTCCATTCGAAATTGGAATATAGACAATTTGGTCATGAGTTTTTAAAATTTGATTCCAAAAGCTAGAGACATCACCCAATGAAGGCTGTGATGTTGAAACTGTTTCACAATCGCTGAGTGCTAGAAAAAATGCGTCATGCAAGAGGTCGACACCTTCAAAATGGGCAGCACCATCGATAATCACAGGCGACTGCTTGATAAAAACACCGAACCTATCCGCTTCTACTTGCGAAATTCCGCTGTTAATGTCTGTCGCAACTGCTATTTTCAAGAACACCTCTAAAAAGCATTAATCTAATCAATTTGATAGATTTTAAGCTGAGATAATAAAAAAGCAGCCGTGTTTAAACGGCTGCGCAAATTTGTTAGCAAATAAATCCAGTTTACTTTCGCTTGGATAATAATTGTTCAAGACTATCTGCCAGCCGCAAAGAAAAACAAAGCAAGCGTGCCTGGACCAGAATGGGCACCAATTACAGGATCGAGACAATTGATGTGAACGTTATTGACTCCTGTTTTCTCGGTCACTTTGTCTTTCAAGAATTGCGCCTCATCCTCGCAATCACCGTGGGAAATTAAAACTTTGTAGTCATAGGGACGATTCATTGTGTCTTCCATGTGCTTTACAAGCGCATCGATGGACTTTTTACGGCCACGAACTTTTTCCATGGGAATGAGGTGTCCTTCATTGTCAACATGCAACACAGGTTTAATATTTAGCATTGTGCCAGCAAAGGCAGCGGTTTTTGAAACACGACCTCCTCTTTCCAAGAAATGAAGATCGTCGACGGTAAACCAGTGTGCAACTTTGAATTTGTTATCTTCAACCCAACGATAAACTTCTTCAATAGATTTGCCATCTTCTCGCATTTCTGCCGCCGTCCACACAAGCAAACCTTGTCCGGCAGCAGCAGCTAAAGTGTCGACCGAATAGATTTTTGAGTTTTCATATGACGATGCGAGTTCTTTTAGAATTAGGTCAATAGCAGTATATGTACCCGACAATCCCGAAGAAAAACCGATGTAGAGAAGATCATTTCCATCTTTAAGAATTTCCTCGAGTTCATTTTTTGAATCTTGCAAGTTCGGAAGAGAAGTAGTCACAACTTTTCCTTCGCGCATTTCTTTGTAAAAAGCAGGAAGATTAGATTTTTCGTGCTTGTTGTAGGATTTTCTCTGAACACCGTCAATCATAAAAGTGAGTGGAAGAACTGCCAAGTCATATTTTTCGACAATTTCGTCAGTTAAGTTTGCACTTGTGTCGGTAACAATTTTGAATGCCATTGCAATTAGCTCCTTTAACACGAGTTAGCCTATGTTATCTTATCAAAATTAATAAAATTATACATTTCAACCTCACATTCAAGCGCATTAAGATAGTGTTGATATGCATTAGCGGTATACTTTTATGGCTTGAAAATTTCTGAAGAATTCTAGATGAGGAACACAATGGCAGATAATTATAAAAACACGATGAATTTACCTAAAACTGACTTTCCAATGCGTGGAGACCTAGCGCATCGCGAGCCAGAAATTTTGAAGAAGTGGCAAGAGGAAGATATTTACGAAAAAGTATTGGAGAAAAACAAAGACGGCGAACCTTTTGTTCTTCATGATGGACCTCCATATGCCAACGGACCAATTCACATTGGTCACGCATTTAATAAAATCCTTAAAGATTTTGTCATCAAGTCACACGCTCAGCGAGGCTATTACACACCATATGTTCCCGGCTGGGATTGCCACGGACAACCGATAGAACACATAATCGAAAAGCAACTTGGCACTGAAAAAATGAAAAGTATGCCTCAATCAGAGGTTCGCTCGCTTTGTCATGATTGGGCTGTTAAATGTGTTGACTTGCAACGCGAAGGCTTCAAACGCCTCGGTGTTAACGCCGACTGGGATCATCCATATCTAACATTTACACCAAACTACGAGTCTGGAAATGTTGAAATTTTCAAAAAAATGTACCTCGATGGATCAATTTATCGCGGGCGTAAACCAATTCACTGGTGTAGCCGCTGTCACACAGCTCTTGCAGAAGCCGAAATTGAATATGGTGATGAGACATCTCCTTCAATTTATGTAAATTTTGTTCTGGACGAAACACCAAAGCAATTTGCTGAAACGGATGCAAAAGACAAAACACCTTGTGTTCTGATTTGGACCACAACACCTTGGACTCTTCCTGCAAACACAGCTGTCTCCCTTGCACCAACAGCAGAATACGTCATGGTTATTCTTGGAGACAAGGCAATGCTCATGGCAAAAGAGCTTGTTGATACTGTTGCTGAAGTCGCAGGCTGGAAAGGTTATACACTTGCAAAAGACTCAAATGGAGAAGTTGTCACCACCGATGGAACATCTCTTTGCGGGCTCACATACACTTGCCCAATCCGTCAAGATTTGAAGGGTAAAGTTATTTATGGCGATCATGTAACGCTTGACTCAGGCACAGGATGCGTTCACACTGCCCCTGGACACGGCGTCGAAGACTATGTTGTTGCATCGCAATTTGAAGGAGTTGCAACTCTCATGCCAGTTGATGATGATGGCATTTTGACTGAAGAAGCAGGTCAATTCGCAGGTCTTTCGACTGATGATTCAAATCCAAAAATTATTGAATGGTTAGAAGAGCAGGGCACTCTCGTTGCAAAAGTTAGCATCACTCACAGCTATCCTCATTGCTGGAGATGTCACGAGCCTGTTATCTTTAGAGCTACTGATCAATGGTTTGTTTCTATGGATAAAACTGGCCTTCGCAAAAAAGCAAAAGATGAAATTGACAACAACGTTAAATGGATTCCTGAATGGGCTTCAAACAGAATTGGTGCAATGGTTGAAGACAGGCCAGACTGGTGCATTTCTCGCCAAAGAAGCTGGGGTGTTCCTATCCCTGTGTTTAAGTGCGCAAAATGCGGAGAAACAATTGCTACAGAGGAAACATTTGATGCAGTAATTAATCTCTTTAACACAGAGGGAGCCGATGCTTGGTTTACAAAGAAGCCAAGTGAATATCTCCCAGCTGGAGTTAAATGTGAACACTGTGGATGTGAAGAGCTCATTCCTGAAAAAGACATCCTGGATGTTTGGTGGGAAAGCGGAGTGTCCCACGATTCTGTTCTAAAACATCGTGCAAATGAAGGCCTAACATGGCCTGCCGACATGTATCTTGAAGGTTCTGATCAGCATCGTGGATGGTTCCAATCTTCGCTTTTAACTTCAGTTGGTGCATATGGTCGAGCACCATACAAATCGGTTATGCACTGTGGCTTTACAGTCGATGAAAAAGGCCGCAAAATGAGTAAATCGCTTGGAAATGGTGTGGACCCAAGCGAAGTTGTGAACAAAGTTGGCGCTGATGTTTTGCGCATGTGGGTGTCAAGCGTTGATTATTCTCAAGATGTGAGCATCTCTGACTCAATCTTGCAACGCACTTCAGATGCCTATCGTAAGTTCAGAAACATTTTCCGTTTCCTGCTTGGCAACCTGGACGACTTTACACCTGCCGATCGTGTAACTTCCTATGACGATCTTGAGCCAATTGACAAATGGGTTATGGCAAAATTGGCAGAAGTTTTAAACGATGTCAACAAAGCATATGAAAACTATAAATTCCACTATGTATATCGTGTACTTTATGAATTTGTAAATAATGACTTGAGTGCAATATACATGGATGTCGCAAAGGACCGCCTATATTCTGAAGCCGCTAACTCACCCCGTCGTCGCGCTGTTCAAACAGTTCTTGAAAATGTGTTAGACGTACTTGTGCGCGTGCTAAGTCCTATTTTGAGCTTTACCACAGAAGAAGTTTGGGGCTTTTGGCCAGAAGGCCTAAAAGAACAAGAAAGGCCAGTCTCTGTTCAGCTTGCTGGTTGGCCTAATGCTAAGAATTTCACGCCGGAAATTCCTGAAATTGAAGCAAACGAGGTCCTTGACGACTTTAAAACCTTGTTTGAAATTCGCGACGCTGCCACTAAGGCAATTGAGGTTGCTCGCGGCAATGGAACGATAAAGAAAAGTCAAGAAGCTAAAGTGACTGTAACGCTCAGTCAAGAACAAATGAACATAGCTGCAAAATTTGACAAGAGCGTCATTGCCGACCTCTTGATTTGCGCTGAAGTTGAGTTTGTTGTCGAAAACGTTGACGAAACAACTGCAAAAGTTGACAGCACAAATCTGACTAAATGCCCACGCTGCTGGAACTACACTGAACTTTCCGGAGAAGGTGAACACGCTGACGTTTGCCCTCGCTGTGCACATGTTCTTGGCTAACACATGGAAGGCAGTAAAAAAAGAATTATCACAGTGGCAGCTTTCCTAGTGATTGCTGCTATTGTGATGCTCATTGATCAATTTACTAAACAGTTGGCAAACGCTCACCAAGTTGGAGAGACTTTTTCAACTTTAATCCCTGGAGTTTTACAGATAACGCTCGTTCACAACACTGGTGCTGCTTGGGGGATGTTTGGTGATTGGACAAACGGGCTTGTAGTTCTCGGACTCGTTGTTTGTATTTTCATTTTGTGCTTTGTCATGTTTAACTCAAACAACACAAATGCGCTAATGGTTATTTCATGCTCACTAATTTTTGCTGGGGGCCTCGGAAATGCAATAGACAGATTTATCAATGGCTATGTAGTTGACATGATTGAAGTTGTTTTTATTGATTATCCCGTTTTTAATGTTGCAGACTGTGCGATAACAATTGGCGTTGTTCTGCTTTGTATTAACATGCTTTTTTTCAACAAAAGGGATAATTAGCTTGGATACATTGCCTGAAACATATTTTGTAACTCCCAATGATTCTAATTTAAGAATAGATTTTGTGTTATTTAATTGTGGTTTCTTTTCAAGCAGAAGTGCTGCAGCCAAGGCTGTTGCAAACAAGCAGGTACTAGTTAATAACAACTTAGTCAAGAAAAACTACATTGTCTCAAGTGATGATGTTATTTCATTTGTGCAAACAGCCAATAAAGATGCAGACCAAATAGATGAATTGATTCCGCTTGACATCCGATTTGAAGATGAACACATTCTAGTTATTTCGAAACAAGCTGATTTGATAACTCATCCAAGCAATGATGCGCAGAAACGCACGCTAATGCATGCACTTGTTCAGCGTTATGGAAAAGACGGGCTTTGCTTGTGTCAAGGAAACGAAGACAGACCTGGGATTGTCCACAGGCTTGATGCGCACACATCAGGATTGATGATTTGCGCTAAAACTAACGAGGCTGGCGAGGCGCTAATCGAACAAATTAGAAAAAGAGAAATTGACAGACGCTATCTAGCTTTAGTGCATGGAATCATCAGGGATAATAACGCAAAGATTTCGGCTCCAATCAGACGACACACTACTCATCGCACAAAAATGGTAGTGGGAGAGGGGCCTGGAGCTCGCGACGCAATAACTACATTTAACACACTAGCCAGGTTTTCATCAGCAACAAACGATGATGGCTATACATTGCTTGAATGTAAGCTTTTAACAGGAAGAACTCATCAAATTAGAGTTCATATGCAGTTTATTAAGCATCCTGTTGTTGGCGACCAACTTTACAAATCATATGCTCCAAAGGCAAAATCGGCATCACTAGGTCTTACAAGGCAGTTTTTGCACTCGACTCACCTTGAATTTAACCATCCGATAACAAATGATCACCTATCTTTTGAAGACGCTCTGCCAAAAGACCTCCGCAACACGCTTTTATGCGTCAAAGAACGTATGTTTGAGATAACCGATGCATATGAGAATTATTCTTCACTGCTTTAAGAAATAAGAGGAGAATATGGGTGATTCAAAAAACATTTTAGTAGGAGTAACAGGCTCAATCTCAGCATATAAAACATGCGATGTTGTTCGTGGATTAATGAAAGCAGGACACAACGTAACTGTGGTCGCAACACCTTCTGCACTAAAATTTGTGGGAGACATAACGTGGAGAAGTTTGTCACAAAATCATGTTGTTAGTGACCTTTTCACTGACCCAACTTCACCTAATGCGCACATAAAGTGTGGACAGAATTCTGATTTGTTTCTAATCGCACCCGCAAGTGCTAACACAATTGCAAAAATTGCCAATGGAATTGCCGACAACGCACTAACCGCATGTGCATTAGCTGCTACATGCCCAATTATTTTAGCGCCAGCAATGAATTCGAAAATGCTAGAAAATCCTGCAACCCAAGAAAATTTGAGCAAGCTCAAAAACCGTGGAATGACAGTTCTTGATCCTGATGAAGGCCTGCTTGCTTGTGGAGACGTGGGCAAAGGAAAGCTAGAGAGTGTCGATGAAATCATCGCTTGTTGCTTAAATCATTTATAAAGTCAATTTCTATGCAACCCAGAATCTAGCTTTTCAGTTTTTGCATTTTAAACATTTTTTTGTAAGAATGATAATCTGAATAAATAATTAAAAAAATTACGGCACTTTATTATGTCCAATCTAAAAAATAAAAGAGTGTTAATTACATCTGGACCCACTGTCGAGCGCATAGATCCAGTGCGCTACATATCAAATTTTTCTTCAGGCAAAATGGGGAAGGCACTCGGCGATGCATTTTCTAGAGCTGGAGCAAATGTGTGTGTCGTGACAGGTCCAGTGAGCATCAAATATGATTCAGCAGAACGAGTTATCAGCATCGAATCTGCTCGAGAAATGTTTGAAGCTTGCAAAAACGAGTTTGATAGTGCAGACATTGCAATTTGCTGTGCCGCAGTTTGCGATTATCGACCGAAACATCAATTTGATTCAAAGCTTAAAAAAGAAAAAGATGACAAAAAACTTTCTTGCATCGAGCTAACAAAAAACCCAGACATTCTAAAAACATTAAGCAAACTTAAAAATGAAAACCAGTATGTAGTCGGTTTTTGTGCTGAAACAAATAGTGTCATTGACAACGCGAAATCAAAGTTGAAATCAAAATCTTGTGACATGATTGTCGCAAATGATGTGAGTGAAGGCAAAGTTTTTGGCAAAGACGACACTTCTGCAACAATTGTCACAGACTCTTCAACGACTGATTTTAAGAGTGGCACAAAAGCAGAATTAGCAAATCTTCTTGTTGAATTGATTTCAAAAGAATTCAACGAAAGAACATTTTAAATATCACTACTTTAAGTTTATCAAGGCAAGCACTTTAAACATCATAGCCAGGCGAGTAAAGTTTATCGACGATAGCTTTTTTATTAAATCTGGTTAAGCTCTTTTTATAAATAAATTCTCTGGGTAACCAATTTTTCGATCTTTATTGACTAAAAAAATTGATAGATGCAATTTATTTAACTATTCAAATCAAGTAAAAGTGACAAAAAGACAAAACATTATTTGTCAAACAAATTTTAAATGTTTTCGGTGAACGGTAAATCTGGCGTCTAGCAGGGAAAACTTAATCATTTCAAGTGATTTTAAATGTTATCGCGATAAGTTTTAAGAATTTACTAATTTCTCTAGGTTTCTATGTGATATAAAAAAGTAATCAATTGATTAATATATGTAAATATTGATTGTTAAATTTGCTGTATTTTCTGCCTGTTCGATGAAAAGCGAACATCTTTTACTGCCCTTTAAACAAACCTGTAATTTTTAAGTATTTAATTAGCTGGAGGCTAACTTGCTCACATTGGGTATTGATTCAGGGTCGACAACGACAAAGGCCATACTATTTGATGGCGAAAACATAATTACAAAACGATTAAAGCCAAGTGGTGTTCGACCAGTAAAGGTTATAACAAGCCTTTATGATGAGCTTTATTCTCCAGAAGTTGGTTTTGTAATGTCAACTGGATATGGTCGCTCACTTTTGGACAAAGCCGACAAGTCTATGACAGAAATAGCTTGCCATGGTGCTGGTGCAGGTTATCTTTGCCCTGAGTGCAATTTCGTTATCGACGTTGGTGGTCAAGACAGCAAAGTAATTGCACTGGATGAGAACCATAATGTAAAAGATTTTCTCATGAATGATAAATGTGCAGCTGGCACTGGTCGTTTTGTTGAAATGGTTATGAATCGAGTAGGAAGTTCCGTTGACGAAATTGATGATTTCGTGAAAGGTGCTGAACCCGTCACGATTAACAGCATGTGTGCAGTTTTTGCTGAGAGCGAAATTATTGGTTTACTTGCGCAAGACACACCTTCTAGGGATATTGCTTTAGGCTGCATTTATTCCATTTGTAGGCGAACTGCAATTTTTGCCCAACGCCTAATGCCAAAAGATCCTGTAATTTTCTTTTCAGGTGGACTTGCGAAGTCAAAAACTTTTCAAGCTGTGCTAACTAAATTCTTAGGGGTTAAAGAACTTCACACAAGCCCACTGTGTCAATTTAATGGGGCTTTGGGTGCTGCAGTGCTAGGGCAAAAACGTCTGAACAAACAACACAACTAAATTTAAAGGTTAATTATGCCTGAGTGCGCGCCAGGCTTATAAATTTGCGCAAAATCTAGGATATTTGAAAGGTATTTACATGACAGTTGAATTAAAGAGAGAGTTACCTGAAATCTTTAATGAGTTTGCTGAGCAACGTCAGAATTCATTTTTGGCAATTAAAAAATTAAAGGATGAAGGTGTTCCTTGTGTGGGTGTGTTTTGCACTTTCTTGCCAAAAGAGATTGCAGACGCTATGGGCGCTGCAGTTGTTGGACTATGCTCACTTTCTGATGAAACAATTCCAGATGCAGAAAAGGTTCTTCCTAGAAATCTTTGTCCACTCATTAAATCAAGTTATGGATTTGCCATTACCGACAAATGCCCATTCTTTTATTTTTCTGACCTCATTGTTGGAGAGACAACATGTGATGGCAAGAAAAAGATGTATGAGATTTTGGCAAAAGACAAACCAGTCTATGTTATGGAGTTGCCACACAAACAAAACGAAGAAGGCATTAAAAAATACCGCGAAGAAATTATCAAGTTTAAAGAAAAACTCGAAGAAACCTTTGGCGTAACAATTACCGAAGATAAAATTCGCGAAGCAATTCATAAGCGCAATGAGATTACAAAATCACTCATGCGTTTGCAATATTTGATGAAGAATGACCCAGCTCCTTGCAGTGGTTTAGACATTGTTAATGCCGCATATGGCTCTGGTTTTAGTATGGACATTGATTCAATCAAAGATCGAATTGATGAACTTGCAGACAGAATTGAAGAGGAATATGCTGCGGGGCAAAATTTTGGTAAAAAACCAAGAATCCTTGTTACAGGCTCTCCATCAGGCGGCGGTGCACAAAAAGTAATAAAAGCAATCGAGGACAATGGAGCTGTTGTGGTTGCCTTCGAAAACTGCGCAGGTCTGAAATCTATGCGTCTCACCGATGAAGAAAACCCAGATGTTTATGATGCACTTGCACGTCGCTACATGGGCATTGGTTGTTCATGCATGTCTCCAAATCCAAATAGGTTAGAAATGCTTGATCAGCTTTGTGACGAGTTCAAAATTGACGGCGTTGTTGACATCATTTTGCAAGCATGTCACACCTATAACGTTGAAACAGCACTGGTTGGAGATTTGATTAAAAACAAGAAGGGTCTTCCATACACAGTAGTTGAAACAGATTTCTCTCAATCAGACATTGAACAAATCAACACCCGCATGGCAGCGTTTATTGAGATGCTTTAAGTTTTCGAGATTTATCACTTAAGAGAAAAAAATGAAATACGACTTTACTACAATTTGGGACAGAGCTGGAAAAGATGCAATGGCAGTTGACGCCATTGAAAAGTTCCCAGTATTCCAACCAGATGAAGGATTTGATTCGATTCCAATGTGGGTTGCAGACATGAACTTTGCGACTGCGCCTTCCATTGTAGAAGCTATGCAAAAGCGCCTTGAGCATCCTTTATTTGGATACTTTATAACAAGCGATGAATATTTTGATGCAATCATTAACTGGCAAGAAAACAGAAATGGCGTTCAAGGGCTCGAGAAAGAACACATTGGATATGAAAATGGTGTTCTTGGTGGTGTAATGAGCGCGCTTGGAGCAGTTTGTTGCCAGGGAGATGCTGTGCTTGTTCACTCTCCAACATACATTGGCTTCTCGGGATCAATTAAAAATGCTGGTTACAAGTTAGTAACTAGCCCACTGAAACCCGATCGACTCGGCATTCCACGCATGGATTTTTATGACATGGAAACCAAAATCAAAAGAAATGACATACGAGCCGTTGTATTTTGCTCGCCCCACAATCCAACAGGTCGAGTTTGGGAGAGGGAAGAACTTGAGCAATTCATGGACATGTGCCGCAGATATGAACTAACTGTTATTTCTGACGAAATTTGGTCTGACATCATTTTAAAAGGTCACAAACACATTCCACTTCAGTCAATTTCTGAAGATGCTCGAATGAGAACTGTTGGACTATATGCGCCCTCTAAAACTTTTAATCTTGCAGGATTAGTTGGTTCCTATCACATTATTTACAACGAGTTTCTTCGCAGAAAAGTCAAGAAACAAGCAAGTCTTGCGCATTACAACTCAATGAATGTTCTGTCGATGCATGCACTCATAGGCGCATATTCAGACGAAGGAGCAGAATGGGTTGATGAGCTTCGACAGGTCATCACAGAAAACGTGAAATATGCTTGCAAGTTCATTCGTAAAGAGCTGCCTGGAGTTAGCGTTCAGCAACCTGAAGGCACCTACATGCTGTTTCTTGATTGTGAAGAATATTGCAACTCGCACCATCGTGAACTTGAAGATGTGAAGATTGCAGGTTATAAATGCGGAGTAGTTTGGCAGGACGGTCGCCAATTCTATGGTCCAAACCACCTGCGAATGAATTTAGCTCTTCCAAAGGAACGAGTCATCGATGCTTTTAACCGTTTGCGCGATTACGTCTTTATTTAAAACATTAAGTTTTTTGTGCACTCGTTTAGTTCTCGTTACTTCTTAGATGTTAATTTAAACGTCTGAGGGGACTTTTTGTAGGGCTCATAAAACATAACAAAACATTGGAATTAACAGGCAAAAGCTTGTGATTCATAAAGTCTATCTTTAGAAAGGAATTAAAATGTCAGTCAATTTTAATTATGTTGGTCCAGAGGTGTCACGTCGTGACTTCTTTAAAATCGGAGCAGCTGCAGCAGCACTTGCAGCACTAGGCATCACAACAGGTTGCTCTGGCGATAAAACATCAGGTTCTGGTGCGGCTGTGCAAGCTAAAATCAAAGAAGGTGGCAAAGTTGTCTATGCTGTTGAAGAGCCCATCACATCTCTAAATTACTACAACAATTCCGACACTGACCTCGGAAAACAGGTATTTGCAAACCTTTTTGCACCACTTTGCAAATTTAATGTAGACGGTTCTGCAGACTACAGACTCGCCAAAGATATTAAAATCAGCGACGACGGAACAACATATACAGTCACTCTTCGTGATGACCTCAAATGGAGTGACGGAGAAAAATTAACTTCAGATGACATTATTTTTACAATGGATTTGCTTGCAAATGAGCAACTAAAGCCACAAACTTCCTCAGCCTACAAAGTTGATAAGAAATTCTGTGAATATAAGAAAACGAGTGACACAGAAGTAGAGTTCACGATTGTGCGCTCTTCTAACCTATTCAGAAAAGCTCTTGGTTCTCTCATCATCCTGCCTGCTCACACTTTCAAAGACGTTGATCAAGCAGATGTCTACACAAGCCCTGCAAATGACAAAATTGCAACTTCTGGCGCATATAAAATTGACACATTCAGCACTGGTGAGAAACTTGTTTGCAGCAAAAATGAAAACTACTATGGAGACAAAGGCCACATTGATGGTTTTGAAGTCAACGTTGTTTCCGATGCTTCAACTCAAGAAATTGCATTCCAAAATGGAGAATTTTCACTCTTCACAATCAGCAATTCTGAAACACTTGCTAACTACAAAAACAACGATAAATATAACGTTGTTTCATATCCAGATGGTCGCATCACATTTATGGAGATCAATCCTAATGCTTCTAACACCGATTCAATGGACAAACGTAAGGCTGTAATTGACGCTTTGAACATCGACGAGCTCGTTTATGGAACATATGGTGACGAGCTTTTCTCACGTTCAGCAAAAAGCATTCGTCCAAAAGATTCAATGTTCTACAACGATGACATTAAGAACTACACTCAGAACCTTGATGAAGCCAAAAAGCTCATGAAGGAAAACAATCTTGAAGGCGCCAAGATTAACATCATCTTTAACTCAGCTCGTGTTGGCCAAGAAGAACTTTGCACAATGATTAAGAGCCAGCTTGATGCAGTAGGATTTGATGCACAAATCAACTCAATGGAAACTGCAGCATATTTCAAGTCCTATTTCTATCCAACAGACTCTTTCAACATTTCAATCATGGCAAACGAAATGATTGGCGATCCAAGCAGCTCAGTTGGATTGTTTAACAACACTAAGTCGGGCAAAAACATGTACACAACTGAAAAATTGAACAGCATGTGGGATGATCTCGACAAAGAAATGGATCAATCAAAACGTCAACAGATTTTAAATGACGCGATCGAGGAACTCCACAATTGCTGGTCATGTGTGCCAGTTTGCGACACAAACTATGTGTGCGCAACACAGAAAAACCTTGCAGGTCTTGAGAACAGCGATCGTCTCTCTGACCTAACAAAGGTTTACTTCACTGAATAACCTCCCTTTTCAAATGCTGGTGGCTTCAAATTAAAGCCACCAGCGCCTCTTTTCTGCTTATTTTTTTATCTATAAAGAAGGACCTTTTCCTAACTATGAGGAACTACATATTAAAAAGAATTGCATTTGCAATTCCTGTAGTTTTTGTTGTTTCGATATTCTCTTTTTTGCTTGTGTATATGGCACCAGGTGATCCTGCACAGCAATATAGAACTGTTGATATGACAGACGAAGAATATGAGCAACTAAAAACTGATTTAGGCTACAACGATCCAGTCATCGTCCAGTATGGACGTTGGCTAGTAAAAGTCGCTCAAGGTGATTTTGGAGATTCAACAAGCAGCCACACAGAAGTTTGGCCACTAATTGTTGCAAAACTTCCTGCAACAGTTGGACTTATGGGTGCATCTATTATTTTTTCTGTTCTTATGGCTGTCCCATTAGGATTGCTTGCTGGTCGATATCGAGGCTCAATATTTGACAAAGTTATGAATGCAATACACTATATTGCAATCTCCATACCGTCATTTTGGTTTGCAATTATGCTTATTGTAATTTTCTCGCTTAAACTCGGGCTTCTTCCGAGTTCTGGAATGAGAACCACAGGTGTCGATAACTTTTTTGACCTCTGTGCACATGCAATTTTGCCAGTAATCGTTTTGAGCGTAGGAAAAATTTCGATTTATGCTCGATATATTCGTGAAGCCACGATACGAGAGATGAACGAAGAATATGTTTTGTTTGGCATCTCTAAAGGTGCAAAGATGGGATACATTTTGAGTCATCATGTTTTGAAAAACTGTCTCTTGCCATTAATTACACTTGTTGGAATGAGTTTGGGAAGTTTAGTTGGTGGCGCCTACATTGTTGAGACAATTTTCGGGTGGCCTGGCTTGGGTACAACTGGCATGAGTGCTATTTATGCTCGTGACTACAACATGATTATGGGAACTACAATGCTTTCGTGTCTGCTTCTTGTTGCTGGCAATTTAATAGCAGACGTGTGTTATGCGTTTGCAGACCCACGCATTAAAGCGATGAAGGGAGATAAATAATGAAAAAAATCTCCAGTTCACGCAAAGCAATTATCATTAGTGGCGCAGTTTTAATATTGATGACTTTGTGTGTAATATGTGCACCTCTGTCGCCATATGACCCTAATGCGGTAGACCCTTTGCACAAATTCCTACCAATATCGCCTGAACACTGGCTTGGTACCGACAATTTTGGCAGAGATGTGTTCACCAGATTGTTATATGGTGGTCGCGTTTCTTTGCTTGTTGGTTTCCTGTCAATGCTTGTGTCGATTGTGTTTGGCACGATTTATGGCATTGTTGCTGGTTGTTCCAGCAAAATGGTGGATGGTTTTCTAATGAGAATTGCCGACATTTTAATGTCTGTGCCTAGCTTCTTAATAATCATTACATTAAACATTTACCTTAGCGCAGGAATTTCAACACTTGTAATAACGATCGGCTTCTTCTCGTGGATGGGAGTTGCGCGCATAGTTCGAGCTGAAGTCTTGAGTCTTCGTGAGCGCGATTTCATATTAGCCGCTGAAGGCCTTGGCGCAAGCAAAGGATGGTTGATTTCTAAACACTTTATTAAAAATGTTATGTCACTGGTTATAGTTTCTGCTGCAAATGCAATTGCAAACGCTATTTTGACAGAGTCTTCACTAAGCTATCTTGGTTTTGGCATAACTATTCCAAATGCATCATGGGGTGGCATGCTCCAAGGCGCTCAAACATACATTCTCACTCACCCAGACCTAGCAGTTTATCCAGGTTTATGCATCCTTTTAGCAGTGCTTTGCTTCTATGTTTTGAGTAATGGTGTTAAGAATTCATTCAGTTCAAACACTGGAGGTAACTAATGAGCTTTTTTGAAATCAAAAACCTGCATGTTACCTTCTCAACCACTCGAGGAAAAGTCGAGGCAGTTAGTGATGCCTCATTCGAGATTGACGAAAACGAATGTGTCGCATTGGTGGGAGAGTCTGGTTGTGGAAAATCAGTAACTGCTCGCGCAATCATGGGACTTACCGAAGCAACAAACGGAGTTTGCGAGGAGGGAAGTCAGATTCTTTACAAAGGCCAAAACATTCTTGACTTTACAGAATCTGAATGGATTAACTACCGCGGAAGTGCATCAGCAATGATTTTTCAGGACGCAATGAGCGCAATGAATCCAACTATGCGCATTGGCAAACAAATTGCGGAGTGCTTTAGCTTTCACAAGAAATTCTCAAAACAAGAGGCAAATGAGAAGTCAATCGAACTATTAAAAATGGTAGGTATCCCCGATGCTGAAGATGCAATGAAGCGATATCCTCATGAATTTTCAGGTGGAATGCGCCAGAGAGTAATGATTGCATCAGCACTTGCATGCAATCCAAAACTTCTCATTGCAGATGAGCCAACAACAGCACTTGACGTTACTATCCAAGCTCAAATACTCGATTTGATATCTCGCCTAAAAGAACAAAACAAAATGAGTGTTTTGCTCATCACGCATGACATGGGTGTGGTTGCAGGTCTAGCACAAAGTGTAGTTGTATTTTATGCTGGTCATGTTATGGAAAAGGGCAATGTGGAAGAAATCTTTAACGATCCAAAGCATCCCTACACACAAGGCTTGCTATCGGCTTCACCTCGTCTTGACCAAATGGGGAAGGGTCGTTTGTATACAATCAATGGAGCTCCACCAGAACTAATAGGCCAAAAGCCTGGTTGTCCTTTTGCTGAGCGTTGCCCCTATGCAGATAACAAATGCAGAAAAACAATGCCAGCTCTTGAAAATATAACAAACACGCACAAAGTTGCCTGTTATCACCAGCAGGAGGTTAAATAATGGCTGATCCTGTTTTGAAAGTAGAACACTTAAAGAAATATTTCAAGGTCGGCAAAAAAGATTTAAGAGCCGTTGATGATGTTAGCTTTCAAGTTGCTCGTGGCGAAATACTAGGAATCGTAGGGGAGTCAGGTTGCGGTAAAACAACCTGTGGAAGATGTGCAATTGGTCTTTATCAAAAAACTGATGGCATGTGTCTTTACAAAGGAAAAGATTTGCACAGTCTAAAAGGTGCAGAACGAAAGAAGTATTGTTGTGAAGTTCAAACAGTGTTTCAAGACCCCTATGCTTCACTTGACGGAAAAAACAAAGTTCTTGATTTAATTGCTGAAGGTATTGACATTCAAAAACTTGCGAAGAACCAAGAAGATCGACGAGAACAAGTCGCAGTTCTTATGAAACAAGTTGGATTAAACCCCTCTAGCATGGACCGCTATCCATATGAATTTTCAGGAGGTATGCGTCAGCGCATAGGAATTGCTAGAGCTCTTGCAGTAAAGCCTGAGTTATTGCTTTGTGATGAGCCAATTTCTGCGCTCGATGTTTCAATCCAAGCTCAAATCGTTAACTTGCTCATGGACTTAAGAGACAAAAATGGACTCACATATCTGTTTATTTCTCACGACTTGTCTATGGTTAAACACATTTCTGATCGAATATTAGTAATGTACATGGGACAAGTAGTTGAAGAATGCAGCGCTGAGGAGCTCTATGCGAATCCGCAGCACCCATACACTAAAGCTCTAATATCTGCAATTCCTATTCCTGATCCGTCTATTGAAAGCAGTAGGAAAAGAATTGTTCTTGAGGGACAGGTTCCAAGTCCAATCGATCCACCAGCAGGATGTCGCTTTGCTGGCAGGTGTCCTTATGCGAGTGAAAAGTGCAGAGCATGTGCGCCCGAGCGCAAAGAAGTTTCGCCAGGCCATTACACATCTTGTCATCTCTGTGAATAGAAAGTAACAGTGTTTTGGGAATAGTAATTAAGCGTTAGTATTCCTTAAATTTATCTACTAATTCGTAATCTCTAGCCAAAACAAATTGTTGGCTAGAGATGCTTTTTATCAATTTAATTATTTTTAAGGGTTGATGTAGACGATTTTTTATGTTTAAACTGCTCAAGTACACAACGAAAAAAGAGAGATGTTTTGCTGTCATAGCTCTTATCTTTGTAATTCTGGGTGTTTGGTTAGACCTTAAATTGCCAGACTACATGAGAGAAATCACTCAGCTAGTGCAAACTCAAGGATCACAGCTTGGCGATGTTCTCAATGCAGGCGGCAAAATGATTATTTGTTCATTATTAAGCGCAGGAACAACAATTGTTGTTGGCTATACTGTTGCACATGTTGCTGCAGGCTTTGCAAAAACTCTTCGTAATAAAGTCTATTCCAAAACAATTGATTTTGGAAAGGAAGAGATTTCTAAATTCTCAAACGCTTCTTTGATTACACGCACTACAAACGATGTTATGCAGATTCAAATGTTTATTGCGATGGGCCTACAAGCAATCGCACGCGCACCAATTATGGCTGCATGGGCTGCATTTAAAATTGCTGGCAAAAGTTGGCAATGGACAACTGCAACTGTTGTAGCAGTGATAATCCTAATCATGGTGATGATAACCATTAGCTGCCTTGTAATTCCTCGTTTTAAAATCATGCAGAAGCTGACCGATAACCTAAACAAGACTTCAAGAGAAAACATTGTAGGCATTCGCGTTGTACATGCCTACAATGCAGAAATGTACCAACAAAATAAATTTGAACAAGCCAACAATGAACTAACAAGAACTCAGCTGTTTACAACTCGCTCAATGTCGTTTCTATTCCCAACTGTAGGAATGATAATGAGTGGTTTAACTCTTGCAATTTACACAATTGGAGTCCTAATCATAAATGATGCATCAGTTCCTGCTAGGTTGCCGCTATTTAGCGATATGGTTGTGTTTTCTTCATATGCAATGCAAATAATCATGTCATTTATGATGATTACTGTTGCTTTTTTCATTGGGCCACGCGCTTTTGTAGCTGCAGGACGAATAAATGAAGTACTTGATACAAACATTGCAATTGTCTCAGGCAAGAAAACAAAAGTCGACGACGCAATGGCTGGCACGGTGGAATTCAAAAACGTTACTTTTAAATATCCTGATGCAGAACACGCAGTGTTGCGAAACATTTCTTTTATCGCAAAAAAAGGCGAGACAGTCGCAATAATTGGTTCAACTGGTTCTGGAAAATCGTCCCTAGTTCAACTAATCCCTCGATTGTTTGACTGCACGTCTGGACAAATTCTTGTAGATGGAAATAATATTTGCGAATTAGATGAGCATTTTTTACGGAAAATAGTTGGCTACATTCCACAAAAGCCATTTCTATTTAAAGGCACAATTAAATCTAACATCATCTATGGCGAAGTCGGCCAGGTCGATGAATCCAGAATTGAAAAAGCATTGATGATTTCTCAGGCAAGCGATTTTGTTAAAAGCCTTGATTTGGGATTAAATTCAGAAGTTGCACAGAGCGGTTCTAATTTGTCAGGTGGTCAACGGCAACGCATATCAATTGCACGTGCAATTTATAAGAACCCTGAAATTATCATATTCGACGATTCTTTCAGTGCACTTGACTATAAAACCGACTCTGCAGTTAGGGAAGCTCTGACTAAAGAGTTAGGTGGTACTACGAGAATAATAGTCGCCCAACGCATTGGGACTATTATGGATGCCGATCAAATTCTAGTAATTGACGATGGACACGTTGTTGGACATGGAAAACATTCAGAACTTTTAAAAACTTGCAAAGTATACCGTGAAATTGCGGAATCCCAGTTATCTGAAGAAGAGTTGAAAAATGCAAGATGAAAATAACAGTCAGAATTCTCCTCGGCTACAACAAAAACCAGGTGGTTTTGGGCCAAGAGGTCAAAAAATAATAGGGGGAGAAAAGCCAAAAAACTTTTGTGATGCAATTTCTAAATTGTGCGGTTTTTCTAAAGCCTGGTTGCCAATAATCATTGTGGCAGGAATATTATCAATCGGTGGTCAAATGACAAGAGTCTACGGCCCAAGTCAGCTTTCAAAAATTACTGACATTGTGACCCAGGGCTTGAGCGCAACGATTGATGTAGAAGCAGTATTAAGAATTGCAGTTTTCCTGTTGTTTCTTTATATATTAGGCTGGATTTTTAACTTCTCATCTAATTTATTCATGGCTCATGCCAGTCAAAACATTACAAAACAACTTCGATCTAATTTATGCAAAAAAGTTAATAACGTTCCTCTCAGCTATTTTGACACAACAACAACTGGGAACATAATATCTCGAATTGCTAATGACTCTGACATAATTGGGACAACTCTAAACCAAAGTCTCGGCACATTAATTAGTGCGCTTGCTTTGCTTGTTGGATCTGTGGTTTTTATGTTCATTACAAACTGGACAATGGCAATTGCAGCTGTGCTTTCATCTCTGATTGGTTTTTTTATCGTTTTTGGAATAGTTTCTCATTCTCAAAAATATTTCAATGAACAGCAGGAAGAACTTGGTAAACTCAATGGAATTATTGAAGAAACCTACGCAGGGCACACTGTGGTCCATGCCTGTAATGCTGAATCTGTATCAAAAGAAGAGTTTGTAAAGACAAACGAGCGTCTATTTGAAAATGCATGGAAGTCGCAATTCTTGAGTGGCCTCATGCAACCCTTGATGGGTTTTGTAGGGAATTTTGGTTATGTCGTTGTGTGCATTCTGGGGGCTGTACTCACGCTAAATCACATCATCTCATTTGGTGTGGTAGTCGCATTTATAATTTATGTGCGACAGTTTACTGAGCCTTTAAGTCAAATTGCCCAAGCTATAACATCGCTTCAAAGTGCAGCTGCTGCAACAGAACGCATTTCAGAGCTTCTTGAACAAGAAGAAATACAGCCAGATGATTCAAACTCCGTAGCTATCGACTATGCAAAAGGCGAAGTTGAATTTGATCATGTTAAATTTGGTTATAAACCAGAAAAGATTATTATCAAAGATTTTTCAGCAGTAGCAAGACCAGGACAAAAAATTGCAATTGTGGGTCCAACAGGTGCTGGCAAAACAACGCTTGTGAATTTGTTGATGAGATTCTATGAGTTAAATGATGGTTCCATTAAAATTGACGGAATTCCGACAACTAAAATGACAAGAGCTTCAGTTCATAATCAGTTTTGTATGGTTTTGCAAGACACTTGGATATTCGACGGGACGATTAAAGAAAACATTATATATTGCGAACAAAATGTTACCGATAAACAGGTAATCGATGCTTGCAAAGCTGTTGGTCTGCATCACTACATAACGACACTTCCAAACGGTTACAACACGGTTTTGAATGGAACTGAATCACTTTCTGCTGGGCAAAAACAATTAATTACCATTGCTCGAGCAATGATTCGCAACGCATCAATGCTTATTCTAGACGAAGCAACAAGTTCAATTGACACACGCACTGAGCAACTAATTGAAAATGCAATGGATAAATTAATGAGCGGAAGAACTTCTTTTGTAATTGCTCATCGCCTTTCAACAATTAAAAATGCAAATCTTATTCTGGTAATGAGTCAAGGAGAAATTGTAGAGAGTGGAACTCATGAAAAATTACTGAAGAAAGATGGCAAATATGCTGAGTTATATAACTCGCAATTTGAAGAATGAGTTAATTCATATAAATTTCATTAAACGAGATCAAGATTATTTCTTCTATTAAATGGCTATTATTGATAGAAATAATGAATTAATGAAAAGGTAAATAATGAATGATACTCAGCTTTTGTGCTTCGTCAGTGTTGCACAATGCCTAAGTTTTCGACGCGCAGCAGAAGAACTTGAACTTTCACAACCAAGCGTTACAAAACACATTGCCACACTTGAAAATGAGCTTGGTGGCACGCTGTTTGCTCGCAGCACACGAACAGTGTCCCTCACTGACCTAGGGGAAGCATTTCTGCCAGATGCGCGTGAAATTTTACAGATTATGTCAGATGCTTCGGAAAAAGCAAAAAAGAAGGCTACAGGAGGCCATCTCGTCGTTGGATACAACGATTGCGGGCAACTCTACCACATATCAAAAGTTATGAAAATCTTCCATGAAGAACATCCGAATGTTGGCATCACTTTAAAACTTGGAACACGCGATGATTCAAGTGAAAGTCTAAATCGTGGGTCTCTCGATTTATATTTTGGATTCTATAGCGACTCACTGGTTACTGGAAGCGTTTTTTATAACGAAATTCTGTTGGATAACCTTTGCTTTGTGACAAACGTTGCTTCTAAATTTGCGAATTATGATGTTTTGCAGGCTAGTGATCTCGTGGGGCATCAACAAATTGTGTGTGTCCCTTTGGCATATCGCAGACGCGCTGCTAAATTCCGTCGAGCATTACCCGAGGCTTCAGATCCAGAGACAATATATTGTGAAACGACCGTAGAAGCACTATCCTTAGTGGATGCAGGCTATGGATTTACACTAATTCCAACAGCTTTTGCATCTCCAGGCGTCAACAGGGTGATTTTGCCATGGAAAGGAGACTACAGCGCAAGCTATGGTATTTTCTCAAACATCAATGTCGAAAATCCTCTCGTAGACAACATCATTAAAATTTCAAAAGAGGTGTTTGCGAACATCCCTAAAAAAGCAGGAAGGCTAGAACAAGCAATTGCGTAGGTTTTAATTCCTTTCTCTACTCAAAAAAAGATTTAATAACTCTAAGAGTTTTAACCAAGTCGTAAACCTAGCTATCAAACCAGAAAAGTTTTTTTGGGAGATGGCGGCAATCCAATTTATGAGCCTAAAGAGTTCACTAATTATTATTTGTCATTAGTGGATGACGAGCATGATAAAGTAATTTTTAAGCCCACAAAAGATAAAGACGAAGATAAATCTAGTGATGTTTACGATGTCACTAATGGTTTAAAAAAGAGAACTCTTGAATTTTAATCTCCTACTGGCGGAGGTTGACAAACTATTTATCATCAGTTTGAAGAAGCCGCGGGGCAATCAAATAACTTAGTTATTGACTTATCAAACTCTTCTTTAGATATTGTTGACTCATACTAAAAGGTAATGAAGTACATTAACTGGAATCAAAAAATTAGGACGGGGAAAAATAAGGGCATGCAGTGGAGCTTTGACGATGTTAGATTAATAACTAAAGATGGTACGAGCTTAAAAGTTTCCAAATAAATTATGGGGCACTCCCCCCCCCGACAGTTCGGCGGGACTTACCCCTCCTACGACATCTTAGCAGAAACTGGCGTGTTTGTTATTGACAACCTTCAACGTAGGAGTTTTCGCGTGAAAAGAAATCTTGATTTAGTTCGCAGTATTCTTTTAAAAGTTGAAAAATCCGAGGATTATTTCGAACTTACCGATTTATTCGAAGCTCGCGGCAAAATTAAAGGTTGTGACTTCACCAACACCGAAATCATCTATCATGTTGAACTTTTGATTGCCCATGGCTTTATTGATGGAAAATTAACGCGCGACCTGAGCGGCGAAATTATAGACAGTTGCATAAATGGCCTAACTTGGGATGGAGATGACATTCACAGTAGGTCGCTGAGGATTGAAGAAGCTTTAGGAGATCTGCTTAAAAGTTGTAGTAAATGGCGAATAAATGAATCCGAAAGAAGCTCTCTATGCAAATAATTGAGCTAAATAAAACGAGAAAAAATGCTTTCAAAAAATAACTTATTTAAAAGATTTAACACCATTTGGCACTAAAAAGCATTTTTTTAATTAGAAATATAGACATCACTGATTCCTAAGCGGAGTGAAAATGACAGTGAGCGAACAAATTCTTATGAAAAGTTAATAGTAGTGTTTTGGCACTGTCTGAACTTTTGCAATATATAAATCCCGCTTTAGGTTTTTTCAGCTAATCGAAATTGTTTTTGCCAGAAAAACGGAAAGAAATGGTCGGGTTGACAGGATTTGAACCTGCGACCCCTTGACCCCCAGTCAAGTGCGCTACCAAACTGCGCCACAACCCGAAACGCATTCGTTAATTTTAAATCAAACGTCTTGTTTAGGCTAGTGGCAAGTTGACAACGAAACTTGAACCAGTTTCATTATTAGGATTATCGACAATTTTTATTCGCCCATGCAAGACTTCAACAGAGTGTTTTACGATTGCAAGGCCAAGGCCCGTGCCTCCAGTTTGACGAGATCGGCTGCTATCAACGCGATAAAAACGCTCAAAAACTCTCTCACGCTGGGAAACTGGTATGCCAGGACCTTCATCAGAAACGACAAGTTTTGCTCTGTTGCCATCTGTAAATAAATCAACAGTAACAACTCCATCATCTTTGTTGTATTTAATTGCGTTATCTACCAGGTTATAAACAATTTGTTCGGCTATGGAGAAACTGCCTTTTATGGTGAGTTTTTGATCAAGATTCAACCTAATGACCTGACCTCGCGAACACGCTTTTTGCTCGAGTCTTCCGGAAACTCGCTCAATTGTGTCAGAAAGTAAAATTAAATCTCCATCTAAAGAAGCATTTTCATCAAGTTTTGAAAGCGTTAGCACATCATCGATTAAATCACGCATAGTTTCTGCTTCACGACGAATCAACTTTGCAGTTTTCTTGATGTCTTCAGGGGGAACCATGTCGTTTTCCATTAATTCTGCATATCCACCAATAACTTGAAGTGGCGTTTTCATCTCGTGTGAAACGTTACCTGTAAATTCGCGTCGCATAATGTTGGTGTCTTCAAGAAGTTTATTTTGTTCTTGAAGCATTTTTCTCTGATCGTCAACTCTTTTTAATAAAGGCTGAACTTCTTCATATGAATCATTGGTGAGAGGATGATTTAAATCAATGTCTTTAAAAGGGCGAGTGATTATTTCTGTCAAAATTCGAGAAATCACAAGCGTCAGCATGAGAAGAACTAAAGCAAAAGAAGCAAATTGCGTTGTCGATGAAAGTAAAAAAGAAAATATGTTTGCTTCGTCACCTAATGCTGCATAGTTCAAATAGGTAACAACGATTGTCACTGCTACAGCAACAAAAATTCCTAAAGAAAATAATGCGATGAACAAAAGGGAATATAGACTTCTGCGTTTCTTCATCGAGTAAACCCGCTGGCTTTAGCTCGATAACCAACTCCGTGTACAGTTTGAATTACATTGCCTGACAATTCACAAGCATGATTAAGTTTTCTTCTCAACGTTTGAATGTGAGTGTCGACCGTTCGTGTTTCCCCAACAAAAGTAATTCCCCAAATGTCTTCGAGCAATTGTGTGCGTGTGAGAACTCTGCCTTGGTTTTCAACCAAAACATGCAAAAGCTCAAACTCTTTTGGTGACAAATCGAGAGGCGTCCCATTAGAAAGTGCCTCATGTGCGGCAGCATTAATTTCTATTGGGCCACATCTCAACGTTGAATCATCGCTATTTGCAATTAGCCCATTTCTTCTGAGTAATGCCTTGCATCTGCTCACAAGTTCCAGCATCCCAAAAGGCTTTGCAAGATAGTCGTCAGCCCCTGCATCAAGAGCACTCACTTTATCATATTCAGTTCCCTTTGCAGAAAGCATCATGACTGGAGTATTAAAGATTTGCTTGTTTGCTCGTATCTCGCTCAATAAAGTCAGACCATCTGTTCCAGGCAACATTATGTCAAGCAAGATTAAATCGCACTTGTTCTTGTCAACTTCCTGAAAAAAAGATTCGCCGTCTTCAAAGCCGAGCGCGTCGAGGCCAGCTTGCTTTAATGCATACAAAGCAAGTCCACGAATGTTTTCATCATCTTCTACGTAATAAATCATGCCTACATTTTACATACCATGTGAAAATGTTTTGTCAATTTTCACATGCTCAACTTTACAAAATCTTTGAAATTCAATTGCAAAACTATTTCAGAGCAACCACATTTTCTTTTCCTGTAAGTCATTCAATTAGATAGACCCCAAAAAGGGGAGCGACATTTCGTTAGAAAAAATTGAAAGGAAAAGAATGAAAACGAAATCGGTACTAAAAAGTGCTTCTGTTCTGTTGGTGACAGTTGCCATGCTATTTGGCCTTTACGCATGCGGGGAAAGCGACAACAGCTCTGACCAGACTAAGTTGTCTGGTGTAGTGTCAACAAATGGTTCAACTTCCATGGAAAAAGTTATTGGAGCTTTAAGCGAAGCTTTTATGCAGGAAAACAGTGGAGTTACTGTTACATATGATGCAACGGGTTCTGGCACAGGAATTGAAAGCGCAAAGAACGGTTCTTGCGACCTTGGACTTTCTTCACGTAAGTTAAAAGACTCCGAAACTGGGCTCAAAGCAACAACTGTTGCTCTAGACGGCATTGCCATTATTGTTAACTCCAACTGTGGAGTAAGCAACCTAACACTCGATCAAATTACCGACATCTTCACTGGAAAAATTACGAATTGGAAAGAAGTTGGCGGCGAAGATCTTGACATCGCTTGCATCGGTCGCGAATCAGGCTCTGGCACGAGAGATGGATTTGAATCAATCACTAAGACAAATGATAAATGCAAACTTTCACAGGAGCTCACTTCAACAGGAGCTGTAATCACAGCTTGCTCTAGTTCAAAGAATGCAATTGGTTATGCTTCACTTTCAGCAGTAGAAGGTCAAAGTGGAATTAAAGCTGTAACTGTTGATGGAGTTGCTTGCACCGAAGACACTGTCTTAGATGGTACCTACAAAATCCAGCGTCCATTTAACATCATCAGAAAAGAAGGTCAAGAGCTCTCACTTCAGGCACAAGCTTTTCTCGACTTTGCAACAAGCTCTTCAGCTAATGATTTGATTAAAAAAGCTGGCGCAATTCCAGTTGCCAAATAGTTTTTATGTTTGTTGTTGTAGTGAAGTAATCAACTTTAGGTAAGAGACATGAAGAAAAAACTATACTTATGGGAAAACGTTTTTCACGGAGTGTTTTTCGCATTCGGAATGCTCTCAGTCGCCTTTGTGCTTGGCATCTCGGTGTACCTGATTATTTCAGGTATGCCTGCCATTACAAAAATCGGTTTTGCTAATTTTCTTTTTGGCACCACTTGGAATCCAGGCGCTGGGCAATTTGGCATTTTGCCATTTATATTAACAAGTGTATATGGCACGATTGGCGCAGTAATTCTGGGTCTACCGCTCGGAATTTTAACTGCGGTTTTTTTGTCAAAATATGCAGGAAAAAAATCGGGGCGTTTAATTCGCTCTGCTGTTGAACTTCTTGCGGGCATTCCAAGTGTTGTTTATGGACTTGTTGGAATGATCGTTTTAGTTCCAGCCATTCAATATATATTTAGCCTCTCATCAGGCGCAACATTGCTGGCTGCAATTCTTGTTTTAACTGTAATGATTCTTCCATACATCATTAATGTGTCAACAACAGCTCTAGATGCTGTTCCAAAAGAATATGAGCAAGGTTCACTCGCGCTGGGGGCTACAGAGGCTGAGACATATTTTAAAGTTTCAATTCATGCTGCAAGAAGTGGCATAGCAACAGCGGTAATCCAGGGCATTGGACGTGCTTTAGGAGAGGCAATGGCAATCATCATGGTTGCAGGAAACGTAGCAAACATGCCAAGCCTTTTTGGTTCAGTTCGTTTCCTAACAACTGCAATCGTCTCTGAGATGAGCTACGCATCCTATGGAAGCCTTCATCGTGAAGCACTTTTTAGCATCGGCTTAGTGCTTTTCATTTTCATTATTCTCGTCAATGTTGTTCTCAACTTAATTGCAAGAAGGGAGGAAAAATAATGTCTCAACCAGGCGTTATTGCTACAACTCCAGCTCTTGAAGGAACACCTGCACTCAACGCAGTCAAAACGAAAGCTAAATTGCCAAAGATGAGCGTTTCGCGCCGTAGAAAAGACAAGATTATAAAAGGTCTTGTCTATGGTAGCGGAATTTGCGTTTGCGCCATTCTTGCTTTAATAATTGGATATATCTTCTATCGAGGAATTCCTTTTATTACAGTTCAACTTTTGACAACACAATCTAGCTATGTAAAAGACACAATTGGAATTCTTCCAAACATTCTAAACACTCTTTACATAGTTTTAATTGCAATGGCAATAGTAATCCCTCTTGGTGTTTGTGCCGCTGTTTATCTAAACGAATATGCAACGAACAAAAAAGTAGTTAAAGTCATCAGCTTTGCTGTAGAAACTCTAACGGGAATTCCTTCAGTTATTTTTGGTCTTGTTGGAATGCTTGTGTTCATTCAACTCCTCGGACTACAAGCAGGCGTTCTCGCAGGTGGCCTCACACTTGTTGTGATGGTGTTACCTACAATCATCTCGAACACTCTTGAGAGTCTAAAAACTGTTCCTCAAAGCTATCGAGAAGGTGCACTCGCTCTTGGAAGCGGAAAATGGCACATGATCAGAACTGTTGTTTTGCCAAATTCAATCGATGGCATCGTGACAGGATGCATTCTTGCAATCGGAAGAATTGTTGGAGAATCGGCTGCTCTTTTGTATACAGCAGGGTTTGGTCTCATTCTAAATGGATTTATGACAGCACTTCAGTCATCAAGTGCAACTCTCACAGTAGCCCTTTATGTATATGCAACTGAACGTGGTCAGCTCAATGTAGCGTTTGCTGTTGCATCAATACTTATGATATTGACACTCATTCTTAACTTCTGTGCTAACCTAGCAGCTTCAAAACTTGAAAAGAAGGAAAAATAAATGAACGAGACTTTTGTTATCGACAACCTAAACCTTTGGTATGGGTCAAATCATGCGCTGCATGACGTAAACATTTCAGTCCCTACTCATCAGGTGACAGCATTAATTGGCCCATCTGGATGCGGCAAGTCTACATTTTTGCGCACATTAAACAGAATGAACGACCTTGTGCCTGGAATTAAAATCCAAGGCAGTGTTACTTTTGATGACGAGGACATTTATTCAGGCAACTGTGATGTTATAGAGCTCAGAAAGCGCGTGGGAATGGTGTTTCAGAAAGCCAACCCTTTCCCAATGAGCATCTATGACAATGTTGCCTATGGTCCTCGAATTCACGGAATCAAAAATCGTGAGGAGCTCGATAAAATCGTCGAAGAATCACTCCGAGGTGCAGCTCTTTGGGACGAAGTTAGCGATCGTCTAAAGAAAAGCGCACTTGGACTATCGGGTGGTCAACAACAGCGACTTTGCATAGCACGAGCCCTTGCTGTAAAACCTGAAGTTTTGCTGCTTGACGAGTCAACTTCAGCCCTAGACCCAATTTCGACAGGTCAAATTGAAGAATTGGTTGGGCAGCTTAAGAAAGACTACACTGTCGTCATGGTTACACACAACATGCAACAGGCACAACGAGTTGCTGATCAATCAGCATTTTTTCTCATGGGTGACCTTGTAGAATTTGCTCCAACACAGCAACTATTTAACGATCCAACTCATGAAGAAACAAAAGAGTATGTTTCGGGTCATTTTGGATAAATCGACCAATTTGGTTTATAATTCATAGGCGTTGCAAAATTGCAGCGCATGCAATTTGCGACTTAGAAACCGCGAGCTCCACCGTTCACGTTTTCTCGGTTGCAAACGATTATTAAAAGGGTTGTGTAATTTAAACAATCACAACATGAAGTTTAATTAGAAAGGTGGCAAACATGGCTACACGTTTGAGCATTTCAAACGAAAAAGTTGCTGAACTCATTAAAGAGTATGGCAAAAATGAAAAAGATTCTGGTGCTCCAGAGGTTCAGGTCGCAATACTCACCGAGAGAATCAAAAACCTCACAGCTCATCTGAAGATTCACAAGGGCGACAATCACACTCGTCGCGGCCTCATGAAGCTTATTGGTAAACGACGTGGACTTCTCAAATACATCAAAAACAGGAACATTGACGAGTATCGTCAACTCATAGCAAAGCTTGGTATTCGCGACAATATTTAGCTTTAACTAAACCCGCTGCAATGGCGGGTTTTAATTTAAATCAAACAAATTTATAAATGGAATTAGTTTGGTAGGAAGTTTTAGACGAAGAGAGAAGAAGAAAAGAAGAAATGGAAAAGATTGTAGAAGAATTTGAACTTTATGGAAAAACCTATCGCTTTGAAACGGGAGAACTTGCAAAGCAGGCAACAGGTGCTGTTCTTGCAACTTGTGGTGATACCACAGTCCTTGTTACAGCAGTGGTCTCAAAAGACGATAAGAACTATGATTTCTTTCCATTAACTGTTGATTTCATTGAAAAAATGTATGCTGTTGGACGCATTCCAGGTGGCTTCTTAAAGCGCGAATCAAAGCCTTCCGACAAAGGAACGCTCACAGCTCGCATGATTGACCGTCCAATCCGACCTGGATTTCCAGAGGACTTCAAAAAAGAAGTTCAAATTGTCGCAACACCGCTTGTTTGTGATCCCAACAATGCACCTGATGTAATTTGTATTGGAGCCGCATCTGCGGCCTTGATGGTTGGTGGAGCACCGTTTGAGGGTCCAGCTGCATGCGTTCGCATTGGAAGAAACAAGGAAACAAAAGAGTTCATTGTTAACCCAACTTTTGATGAGCAAAAAGAAAGCGACCTTGAACTAACAATTGCAGGAACTGCCGACTTTATTTCAATGGTTGAAGCAGGAGCTCATGAGATTTCTGAAGAAGAAATGTTAGATGCAATGAACTTTGGCCAAGAGGCAATTGCCGAGTTCTGCAAAGCTCAACAGCGATTCATCGATCGCGTTAACCCAACAAAACTTGAATACACACCTCACATCCCAGATCCAAAAATTGATGAAGTTGTTACTTCTCACTATGAGGAAATGTCTGCGGCGATTAAAGGTGACGACAAGGCATCACGAATTGCAAATGTTGAAGATTTAAAACAAAGAATCACCGAAGAAGGATTTACTGAAGAAGAGCGCGAAGAGTGGGCAGGCGACATTGCAGCAGCTCTCAAAAAACTTGAGAAGAAAGCTATGCGTCGCATGATTATAGAAAAAGGCGAGCGCGTTGATGGACGCAAGGCAACTGAGGTAAGGCCTCTTCACATCGTTCCTGGATATCTTCCACGCGTTCATGGCTCAGGGCTTTTTCAGCGTGGTCAAACGCAAGCGCTTTCAATTGCGACCCTTGGAATGTTAAATGAAGCACAGAGACTCGACACTATTGATCCTGAGACAGAGCGCCGCTACATGCATCACTACAACTTCCCACCCTTTTGCACAGGTGAATGCGGAAGAATGGGTGCTCCAAAGCGCCGTGAAATTGGTCATGGAAACCTCGCAGAAAAAGCGCTTTTGCCCGTAATCCCAAGTGAAGAAGAATTCCCATATGCAATTCGCGTTGTCTCAGAAGTTCTTGAATCAAACGGATCTTCGTCTATGGCTTCCACATGCGGGTCAACACTAGCTTTAATGGATGCAGGTGTTCCAATCAAAGAACCAGTGTCAGGCGTTGCAATGGGCCTCATTAAAGAAGACGATGGTGTCGTTATTTTGACCGACATTCAAGGTTTGGAAGATTTTCTTGGCGACATGGACTTTAAAGTTTGTGGCACCAAAAATGGAATCACGGCACTTCAAATGGACAATAAAGCAAAAGGCTTGAGCGTCGACATTTTAGCTAGAGCACTTGCGCAGGCAAAAGAGGGAAGAGCATTCATCCTAAACGCAATGCTTGAAACAATTGATGCCCCAAGAAGTGAGATGCGCGAAACAGTTCCTCGCATCGAAACTCTTGTAATTGACACAGAAAAAATTAGAGACGTTATTGGAACAGGCGGAAAAGTAATCCGTGGCATCCAGGACGAAACTGGAGCTACAATTGAGATTCAAGAAGACGGAACAGTTCACGTTGCTGCAACTTCAAAAGAATCTTCAGACGCTGCTCTAAAAATGATTCACGACATCGTGCATGAGCCAGAGGTAGGAGAGGTTTACGACGGCGAGGTGGTCGGCCTTAAAGATTTCGGCGCTTTCATTCGCCTGACACCAAACAGAGATGGACTTTTGCACGTATCAAAAATGGCTAATGGCAGAGTACATTTGCCAGAAGACATTATGTCTGTTGGCGACATTGTCAAAGTTGAGGTAATCGACATTGATCCAAAGAGCGGAAAAATCTCGCTTGACCGTCTCGACAAGCCAACAATAAACGGCGGAGACGCCAACTCAAATAGCGAGAAAAAACAATTAAAGCGTCCAGTAAAATCAGAGAGAAAGCCATTTAGAAAGCGCTAAATTAAAAAATAAATTAACGAGGTTAAATATGACATATAAGCAGTCCGAGGATGGTGCTCAAAAAAGAGCAGCCAATCCTTCAGACTCTACTTCAAGCGAGGGAAAACGCAAGAAGACCAGCTATTATAAGCATGTAAAAGTAGACCGAGAAAGGCCACATCTTTCTCGAGGAAAATTTGATAATTCAAAACGGATCAATCCTCAAAACGGGCGTCAGAAAAGGTCTGCGCAGAAGAACCCAAGAATTGACCCTAAGGCGAGTTTGAGGGTAATTCCACTTGGCGGACTCGATGCTATCGGCAAAAACATGACGGCTTTTGAGTGCAAAGGCGACATTTTGCTTGATGATGCAGGCTTGATGTTTCCGGAAGACGACCATCCAGGCATTGATCTCATTTTGCCTGACTACACCTACATTCTTGAGAATGCAGAAAAACTTCGTGGCATCGTTGTGACACATGGCCACGAAGACCACACGGGTTCTCTTCCATATTTGTTAAAAGACCTTGGCATCGAAGTCCCAATTTATGGTACAAAGCTAACTTTGGGCTTAATCGAGGGCAAATTAAAAGAGCACGGAATTAAAAACGCCAAGCTTTGCGAAATAAAGGCTGGAGACCACCAAAAAATAGGTTGCTTTGACGTTGATTTTTTCGCGGTAAACCACTCAATTCCTGGTTCGGTTGGTTTATACATTCAGAGTCCAGCTGGAAATGTTATGCACACGGGTGACTTCAAGCTCGACCAAACCCCAATCGATGGTGTTCGTACAGATTTTGCAGCTATAACTAAATATGCTACTCAAGGTGTTGACCTTTTAATGAGCGACTCCACTAATGCAGTAGTTCCTGGTTTCACTAAATCTGAGGCAGAAGTTGGAAAAACGTTGAGTGAGATTATTTCTAGAGCAACTGGAAAAGTCATCATAGCTTCATTTGCAAGTCACATTCACCGCCTCCAACAAATTTGTGACGCAGCAATCGCAGCAAAAAGAAAAGTTGTTGTAACTGGTCGCTCGATGATACAAAACACTGACATTGCAAGAGAGCTTGGCTACCTCCACATTTCTGACAAAGATCTAATTGATGCCTATGATTTAGACAAAACTCGCCCAGACAAAGTGGTTATTATGTGCACCGGTTCACAAGGGGAGCCATTGAGTGCATTGTCAAGGATTGCCAATGGGGAGCACAAAACAATTGAAATTGAGTCAGGCGACACAGTAATTATTTCTGCCACTCCAGTTCCAGGAAATGAAAAAGCAGTAACAAAAGTCATTAACATGCTTTCAAAAATTGGATGCGATGTGTATGACAAAAGTAGGGCCTGCGTTCATGTTTCGGGACATGGAAGCCAAGAAGAACTAAAATTGATGCTCGCTTTTGTAAAACCAAAATATTTCATGCCTGTACATGGCGAAGCAATGCACCTTCAAGCTCATGCCAATCTTGCTAGGCAAATGGGAATTGACGACAAGAACATATTTATTCTCGACAATGGTGATTCTCTGTTCATGAATTCAAAAGGAGTTAAACGAGGTCCAAGCGTTGAGAGCGGAATTATTTATGTTGATGGACTTTCTGTTGGTGACACATCGCAAGATGTTTTAGATGAGCGCAGCAAAATTGGAACACAAGGTTTTGTCTCAGTTGCGATAGCAATCAATTCAAAAACTTGCAAGCTTGCAACAAAACCAGTAGTTGAAATGCATGGAATTACAGGCGGGGATGACAGAGCACTTTGCAAAGAGGCAGCATTGCATTGCACACATTCGCTTGACAAGCTAGCACGCGATAAAGATGTTTTACCAAAAATAATAAAATTAACTGTGCGCGACTCCATAACTCAATTTATGTGGGACAAAACAAAGCAAAAACCGATGGTTGTTGTCAACGTCCTGAAGGTCTAAAAACAGTTTTTCTTCAATTAAAATGTAGTTTAAATGGCACCAAAAAAGCAACAAGTAAGAAAAATTAATTCAAGTTCTAAACAGTCTGGTGGGCGCAATTCTCGTGCCGCCAGTTCTGTTGCGCAAAAAGACAACAAACTAGCTCTCCAAATCGGGGGAGTCACTTTATTTTTTCTTGGAATCATCCTTTTTGTTCTTGCAGTTTTGCCGAATGTGCAAGGAAGCGTGTCGATATTTCTTAGCAAGGCATGTCATCTTTGCTTCGGAATGTTTGCATACGTAATTCCATTTGTGTTTATTGCCTGTGGAGTTTCTCTGTTCATTAAAAATACAGAAAATTTCAAGCGAACGAAATTCATTGTTGGAATTATTATTTTTTCGATTGGTTTTATTACTCTCATATCAATGATGGCTCCAATTGCGGTGCTAGGGCATGATGAGCCAAATTTGCTTTTTTCTGATATCAACCTTGTTTCATATGGTGGATATGTTGGTAACTCTTTCGGTTGGATTTTAATCACCTTGTTTGGAAAAGTAATTTCTTCTATTGTCTGCATGCTCATAATGGTCATCGGTGCGATTGTAGCTGGCTTTTCTTACAAAAAATTAAAGGAAAAATTATCTTTAAAATTTAGAAAAAACGAGAAAAAAGAACCGATTTACAAAACGTATGAGGAAACTAACATCTCCCTTGATAAAGACGGAAACATTGACCCTTCTTCTTTTAAAGGATTTGAAGGTGGCAAAACAACCGTTTTATCAAGTGTAAAGGACAAAATAAATGGTTCTGATAGTTCAAGAAAAAGACCTGAGCCTCAAACAAGATTGAGTAGTAGTTGTGATAAAAGTCCAACAAACGTCTTGCCTTCAAGTGCCGAAACAAGACAATTAACTAGAAAGATATCAAACAATCCTAGGAAGAATCACAAACCTTCTGTTAATGACATCGAAAAGTTAAACGCGGCATCAGCGGAAGAAAACGTCCAACTCTCAATTGCCGACAGCGATTTTAAGCTTCCTCCATTGTCATTGCTAAAGCAGCCATCCGACAATGAAACTACTAAAGACTCAGAGATTCATCTTGCGGAAGTGGCAGCTGAGCTTCAACAGTCGCTTGAAGATTTTGGAGTACAAGCAAAAGTTGTTGGTTGGGTGGCAGGCCCAACTGTTACTTTATTTAAAATCGAATTGCCAGCAGGAGTGCGCGTTAATAAAGTGCAAAACCTAGGAACCGACTTGGCCCTAGCTCTGGCTGCCGTCTCAGTTCGCATCTTTGCGCCGATTCCTGGAACAAATTATGTTGGCATTGAAGTTCCAAATCAAAATCGTCAAACAGTTTATCTTTCAGAAACACTTGTGCATGCAAAGCCTGGACCTCTGCAAATTGCAATAGGAAAAGACGTTGAAGGAAACTCAATTGTCACTAACCTTGCTACTATGCCGCACCTTTTGATAGGCGGCACGACGGGCTCTGGTAAATCTGTTTCTGTAAATGCAATGATTATGTCGATTTTAATGAGAGCAACTCCAGAAGATGTTAGATTCATTATGATTGACCCGAAACGAGTCGAATTTACTCCCTACAACGGAATTCCAAACCTTTACGTTCCTGTAGTCACTGAGCCAAAAGAAGCAGCAAGTGCGCTTTCGTGGGCTGTCGCAGAAATGGAACGTCGTCTAAAGTTAATGAGCGAAGTTTCTGCAAGGAACATCAAAGAATACAACGCTAAAGTAAAAGACGGCTCACTAGAAGACATTAAAAAAGAAACAAGCGACGGCACATCAGATGAGAGCAAGCACGTTCATCTCCCATACATTGTTATCATTATTGACGAACTTGCAGACCTTATGATGAGCGTTGGCAAAGAAGTTGAGATGTCCATCTGCAGGCTGGCACAGCTTGCTCGTGCAGCAGGAATTCACCTTATTGTTGCAACCCAGCGTCCATCAACTAACGTTGTCACAGGTTTAATCAAGTCAAACATCACTAACAGAATCGCATTTAATGTTGCCTCAGCAATAGACTCTAGAGTTATTCTTGACACAAACGGCGCAGAGGATCTAATTGGATTAGGAGACCTTCTTCTTTCTAAGCCAGAACTCGGAAAGCCAATGCGAATTCAAGGTTGTTTTGTGTCTAATGAAGAAATCAATGCTGTTGTGAAATTTATTAAAGAACAAGGTGAACCTGAATATAACAACGAAATTTTAACTTCTAACGTTGTAACCTTGGGAGACTCAAGTCCAATGCCTAATGGTGCTGGGCAAAATGATGACCCGTTGCTTTGGGAAGCAGCAGATGTGATTGTTTCGGCAGGATTTGGATCGACATCAAACATCCAACGCCGACTAAAGGTTGGATATGCACGAGCGGGAAGAATCATGGATCAACTTGAAGAAAAAGGAATAGTGGGTCCCGCTAATGGCTCCAAACCAAGAGAAGTCCTGGTTGATACGTTAGAATTAGAAACAATTAAAGCTTTTGAGACCAATGATTAGAAGGCATGTTTTGAGACCATGGACCAAGATCTTCTATATAACACGCAATCATTTGGTGCAAAATTAAAGAAAGCGCGCGAAGAAGCAGGATTTGACATCAACACACTCTCGCGTCGCCTACACATTCGTGCCGACATCATTAAAACAATTGAAAATTGCGATTTCGATCAGATGCCTGCATCGGGATATGCTAAAAACATGATTCGCTCCTATGCACGAACAGTTGGTCTAAACCAAAATGAGATTGCTGAACAATATCTTTCTGAATATGAAGAATATTTAAGAAGAGGTGAGAGGCACGATACTAGAGCCTCGAGAAGAGGTGGTTCATCTCGTTACCAAAGCTCAAGGAACCAATCTAGAAGATACACGTCAGGGAGATATTCAGAAACAAAGTCACGTTTACAAAAATCAAGCATTCAGGAAGGCAATGAAACGTCTTTTGATGACGTGAATAATTCACGAAGAGCTACGAAATTAGCCAGACAAGACAGAGCTAGTGATGCTTCTAGATTAAATCGTGCTTCAAGAAAACAATCCAGACAAGAAAACAAAAATAGCATAGGCACAAATTTTGCAAGCACTAATCGAACAACCAGGAATGCATCAAGAAGAAACAATCCTCGAACAAAAGATATGTCTTCTAGCTATTCTTTAGGAAAAAAGCCTGGAGTTAGCCTTCCAAGTTTCGATGTTCAAAAGCTACTAATTGTCGGAGTTTCTATTCTTGTTTTAGTTCTTGTAATTACAATTGCAACACTATTACTGGGAAAAAATAATAAGCAATATGAAGATGTTCCAACTATGCCAATTTCAGGACTCACCGACACTTCCAACAAAGATGATCCAACAGCAACAGCAGAAGACTCTAAAGTTGCCAATCATGCCACCATTAAAGTAAAAGTCGACAGCGGCTCTCAAAGCTGGTGTATAGTCACAATTAACGGAAACCAGGATTTTGCAGGAATTATTGATGGGGGAGAAACAAAGAGCTGGGACGTAACAGGTTCTTTTGAATTCCAAACTGCAAATTCATCGCCTATAAAGCTAACAGTAGACGATAAAGAGCAAACTCTCACTGCCGACACCTCTACTGGTTATTACACTTTTAGTTACACATTTGAAAAGCAAGAGAGCTCCACATCAGGTGCCACAGCGGCAACTGCTTCAGACACTTCAACAAAAACTAGCACATCCTAAAAAAGCTATTTATATAATTAAATAAAAGAAAAGGAGGCTATTATGGCAAAAGAATTTAGTTTTGATTGCGTTAGTCAAGTTGACATTCAAGAGGCCGACAACGCATATCAGCAAGCCAAAAAAGAATTGTCCCAACGCTATGATTTAAAAGATTCTGGTTCAACAATCGATTTTGACAAAGCTGCGGGAAAAGTTACCATAATTGCACCTTCTGACTTTGTGCTGGGTCAAGTGCGCGACATTTTCACAAGCAAATTGGTAAAACGAAACATCGACCTAAAAGCATGCAATTTTTCAAAACCATTGGCATCTTCAGGCGGCAACGTAACTTCCGTTGGAACTTTTGTTAATGGACTAGATAAAGAAAAAGCAACACAGATTAATAAAGACATAAAAGCACAAAAATTTAAAGCTAAAACTCAAATTGAGGGTGATAAGCTTCGCATATCGTCTGCCTCTAAAGACACACTTCAAGACGTTATCGTTTTTCTCAAAAACCAAGACTACGATGTGCCTTTGCAGTTTGTAAACTATCGATAAAAGGGCGCGCTAAATTTGAATAAAACAATTTATATCAACACACTTGGGTGTGCCAAAAACGAGGTTGACTCTAAGAAAATGGCAGCCAAGCTAAGAAAAGCTGGTTACCAAATCACCGACGACTATGAACTAGCAGACCTATTTATTATAAACACTTGTTCATTCATAGAATCAGCAACTTCAGAAAGCATTGATACTGTTCTTGATTTTCTCGACATTAAAAATGAGCGCAACGTCGCTGTTGTTGTCTCTGGCTGTATGCCATCGAGGTATGCTGCTAATCTAAGCGATCAAATGCCGGAAGTTGATGCATTTCTGCCTTGTGCCGATGAACACAACGTTGTTGAGGTAGTCTCAAGTCTCATTGGACTTCCCTCCAAAAAAAATGAATTAGTGGAGTCTGACGTTGACAGAATTATCAGTGCCTATGTAAAAATTTCTGAAGGATGCGATCGCACTTGTGCATTTTGCACCATCCCTTTGATTAGAGGAAAATATCATTCCTATACAATGGAACAAATTGCATCTGATGTTAAAATTGCAGTCGATGCTGGTGCTAAAGAAATTAACTTTGTGGCTCAAGACACGGGACATTGGGGAAGAGATTTTAGTGAGAAACAAACCCTAGCTGGTCTTTTGGAGTTCATTGCACAAAAATTTCCAGACACATACTTTAGAGTTTTGTATGTTCAGCCAGATGAAGTGACTGACGATTTATTGTTTGCTATTCAAAAACACAACAATATCATCAACTATCTAGACATTCCTCTTCAACATGTCAGTGAACACGTTTTGCGAGACATGAAACGAACAGGATCAGCTCAAGATTTCATGGCAGGAATCAAAAGAATTAAAGAAATTATTCCTGACGTAACCCTGAGAACTACTTTAATGGTCGGTTTTCCAGGTGAAACCGATGATGACTTTCAAGAACTTCTTGATTTTGCATCGCTTGGAATCTTTGATTATGTTGGAGTTTTTTCCTATTCAAACGAAGATGATGCTGCATCGCATGACTATCCAGATCAAGTTGATGAAGAAGAAAAATCATATCGCCTAGGCGAGATTACAGATTTAGTCGATTCAATTGCTGCTTCAAAAATTCGTGAGCGCATAGGTCAAACCTATAAAGTGATTATAGAAGGACAAGAAGAGGACGGCCAGCTTTATGGCAGAGCGCTTTTTCAAGCTCCAGAAGTTGACGGACTCGTTTATGTAGACAAAGGTATGCCGGGTCAAGTTGTTGAAGTTGAAATGATTGACAGTTTGCTATATGACCTTGAAGGGGAAGTGAAATAGATTTACCCATGAGCCAAGAAAAAAGAAATCCAGAAGACAGGATTAAAACACCTGCAAACATCATCACGATTTGTAGGGTTTGTTTAATTCCATTCTTTGTGGCTGCGCTATTGTCGCCTTGGCCATTGCTTTTTGGACTTGACAACTTTATCGGAAACCATGAAAAAGCAATAATTGCAACTGTTCTTTTTGCGCTTATCTCTTTAACCGACTTTGTTGATGGATATCTTGCTCGTTCAAGAAATGAAGTGACAACTTTCGGCAAGTTCATGGACCCACTCGCTGACAAAATGCTTGTTATAGCAGCACTTCTTGCCCTAATTGAATTAAACGTCTTGCCCTCATGGCCCGTCATAATAATCATTGCCCGTGAGTTTATTGTTTCTGGAATTCGCATGCTAGCTGCAAGCAAAGGCACAGTTATAGCTGCTAGCTGGTATGGAAAATTCAAAACGACATTTCAAATTCTTGCAATCATTTTGTTCTTGCTAAAAGAAGGAATGAGTCCAGCTACTACACAAGAAATTTGGTTAGACCCGCTCTATGTTGTGGCATGGGCAGTAATGATTATTGCTCTTGTTTTAACCATCATCTCAATGCTTGACTACATTAATGGTTTTGTAAAAATGCTCAAAAGTGAAACTTCTGCAGAAGAACAATTCATTGAAGACGAAATTAGTAAACAAACTAACATGCTGCTTGAGCAACTAAAGAAGAAAAACTTAAAAGTAATTACGGCAGAAAGCCTCACAGGAGGGTTAATTAGTGCTGCTTTGACATCTATTGCTGGTTCATCAGAAGTTGTAGTTGGAGGAGTTTCCAGCTATGCATATGAACTAAAACGTGACGCCCTTAATGTTGATTATGAAAGTCTCATAAAAAATGGTGCAGTCAACGCAGAAACAGCGGCACAAATGGCCAAAGGGGCGCTGAAATTGTCAATAGCAAACATCTCAGTTTCGGTTACAGGAATTGCTGGTCCAGGAGGTGAAGAGCCTGGTAAACCCGTTGGTACCGTGTTCATGGGGATTGCAACTGATAAATGCGACACCCCTAAGACATTTGAGCTTCACTTTGACGGAAACAGAAACGAAGTGAGAGAACAAACTGTTTTAGAAGCTATCAAGCATCTTCAAAATGCAGTTAATGTCTACTAGCCACATTCATTTATTCAAAACATTTCGAACTCCCATTACCTCGCTCATTTAACGCAATTTGAACAGTTTATGTTCATTTCCTGCAACACTATTCAAACACATTACCTTCAGTTCATGTATCAGTAATTAATCATCAGTTCATTCACAAACTATTCACTAATTCAAACATTTCGTTTTCACTTTTCAATAACTGTTTTATTCACAATTGAATGACCTTTTTATTCATTTTTCAATTTAATAATCAGAATCACAAAATTTGAGTTTCAAAAAATGAAGCTTAAAAGAAATAAACGATAATTGAACTAGAAAGATGGAGTTTCAAATGGATTCAAACAAAGAAGAACTTTTAAGAAACACAACAGAGCAAATAGAAAAGAAATTCGGCAAGGGTTCGATAATGAAATTGGGAGACAACGTTCACCTGAATGTTGACGCAATTCCGACTGGCGTTTTGCCTCTTGACATTGCCCTTGGAATTGGTGGTGTGCCTAAAGGAAGAATTGTTGAGATTTATGGACCAGAATCAAGTGGAAAAACAACGCTTGCATTACAAATTCTTTCTGAAGCTCAAGCTCAAGGTGGAACTGTGGCTTTCATTGATGCAGAACACGCAATGGACCCAATATATGCCGCAAGACTTGGCGTTGACATTGACAATGTTTTAATTTCTCAACCTGACACAGGCGAACAAGCGCTTGAAATTTGCGACATGTTAGTTCACTCCGGTGCTGTCGAGTGCATTGTAGTTGATTCAGTGGCGGCACTTGTTCCACGAGCTGAAATTGAAGGCGAAATGGGAGATGCGACTGTCGGCCTGCAAGCACGACTAATGAGTCAGGCTTTAAGGAAATTAACAGGATCACTATCTAAATCAAACACCACTTGCATTTTCATCAACCAATTAAGAGAAAAAATTGGAGTAATGTTTGGAAACCCTGAGACAACTACTGGCGGTCGTGCCTTGAAGTTTTTCAGCAGCGTTCGCATAGAAATTCGCCGAGTTGAGTCAATCAAAAGTGACAATGAGATAATTGGCAACAAAGTTCGAGCTAAAGTGGTCAAAAACAAAGTTGCGCCTCCGTTCAGGAAAGCTGAATTTGACATTATTTTCGGTGAGGGTGTGTCAAAGGCATCGTGTGTTATAGACGCTGGCATCACTTGCGGTGTTTTAAACAGAAGTGGAGCATGGTTTTCATACAACGACACAAGACTTGGACAGGGAAGAGAAGCATCAAAGGCTTTCTTAAACAGCAACCCGACAATGCTCCGAGAAATTGAGTCAAACATCAGAAAATCCTTTAATCTTCCAGCAACAGATGATGAAAGTGCGACAAGTTCAACTCCAAAAGAAAAAGATAAAACAGCAAAGACAACAGGCAAGTCGACTGAATCCTAAAAGATATTGTTCTTGCAACTAATAACTAACCTAAAAAATTTAACATGAATTGATTTACATTCGTCCAATTTTTTAAACGAAATATTTCATTTTAAAAGCGTTCAATGAAAAGCCCGAGTTTTGACTATCTTTTATTAATTCGAACTAATCACTCGCACCTTTAAAATATTTTGTCCATTTCCGCCTACTTAAAAAAGGTGCCGGTGTTTCCACTATACTCTAAACTGCTTAAACAATCTAAAAACTCAAACTCGGGCTTTTCTGAACATATAGCCTATTTCCAAAGCTAACTAAACATTTAATCGCGTAAGGCAATAAAATCATCGATGCTATAATTTAAAAGTTCACATTTGTATATTTTTTACAAATTTTTTAACTTTGAAATAGGAAGGTGCCATCAATGGACGTAATTGTCATTGTTGGCGTGGCTATTTTTGGAATAATACTTGGCGCAATAGCGTTCAAGGTCGTTTCTAACATCATCAGCAAAGGTGCTGTGGATGATATTGCCACGCTCAAAAAGACTGCTCAAACAGAAGCAAACGAAATTCTAGAAAACGCACGCAACAGTGCGGAAAACATCAAAAAAGAAGCAAAACTTCAAGCAAAAGATGAAGCTTTGCAATATCGTCATGAAGTTGAAGTCGAAAACAAAGAACGTCAGCGTGAGTTGCGTGCATCTGAAAACAGAATCAATCAAAGAGAAGAATCGCTTGACAAAAGATCTAACTCACTTGACAACCGCGAGCAAAAGTTAGCAGCAAAATCAGCTCAACTAGACAAGCGCGAAGGCGAAATTGATGAAGCTTTGGATAATCTCCAAAACGAACTTGAAACTGTCTCAAAAATGACTTGCGAGGAAGCTCGTGAGCATCTTCTCACTAGCTTAAAAGACGATGTGACAAACGACGCTGCGGCAATTATTCGCGATTCAGAAACAAAATGCAGAGCTGAATGTGACAAAAACGCTAGAAGAATTTTAAGCATCGCAATCCAAAGACTTGCATCTGAACACACAAGCACAGCAACTGTAACAACTGTTCAAATTCCAAATGACGACATTAAAGGTCGCATCATTGGACGCGAGGGAAGAAACATTCGCACGTTTGAACAAGTCACTGGTACAAGCCTTGGCATTGACGACAGTCCTGAAATTGTTACGATTTCGTGCCACGATCCTGTGAGACGTGCGATTGGCGTTTTGACTATGGAAAATCTTGTTGCCGATGGACGCATTCATCCGGCTAAGATTGAAGAGCTTTATGAAAAAGCTTGCCGCACTATTGGTGAGAAGATGAGAGACGCTGCCGAACAAGCAACATTTGAGACTGGGATTCATGATCTCAAACCAGAGCTTCAGCAAACACTTGGACGCCTGCTGTACAGAACATCCTACAGTCAAAATGTGTTGCAGCATTCCGTTGAAGTTGCACATTTAGCTGGAATGCTCGCGTCTGAGCTCGGACTTGATCCATACCAAGCAAAACGAGCGGGCCTTTTGCACGACATCGGCAAAGCAGTTGACCATGAATCAGAAGGCAGCCACGCAATGATTGGTGGAGAGCTTGCTAAAAAATATGGCGAAAAACCTGAAATCGTTCATGCAATACAAGCTCACCACGAAGACATTGAACCAAACACTGTGCTTGACGTATTGATACAAGCAGCAGATGCAGTGTCTGCAAGCAGACCTGGAGCCAGAAAAGAATCTATTGAAAACTATGCAAAGCGTCTTGAAAAGTTAGAAGAGATTGCAAACTCGCACGATGGTGTGGAAAAGACATATGCAATGCAAGCTGGTCGAGAGGTTCGCGTAATGGTTGACCCGGGAAACATCGACGATGCGCATGCAACAGTCCTTGCCCATGACATTGCAAAAGAAATTGAGGAGCAAACGCAATATCCAGGACAAGTTAAAGTCATTGTTATTAGAGAAACAAGAGCAACTGGAATAGCAAAGTAGTGAATTGTTGTTAAAGCTTTAGGGAAAACTTACACTCAATGAAAATTGACATAAAAAGCTAAATAAGACAAATAATTCTAAGAAATATAAAGTAGAAATATGGCAAGGTGGACACTGCTATTTGAATAGTTAAAAACGTCTGCTTTGCCATTTTAGATATAATTTTAAAATTGAACATAGGCTCTAAACGAAACACTATCGGAGATAAAACATGGAACATGAAAAACAGTCAATTGATTGCCTTAAAGTTTCCTCTAAATCATCGCCAGCTTCAGTTGCAGGTGCAATAGCGGGCATGATAAAAGACGGAACACGCGTTGAAATTCAATCTGTTGGAGCGGGGGCTGTCAACCAAGCTGTAAAAGCTATTGCTATTTCTCGAGGCTTTTTATCTCCAGTTGGAATTGAGGTTGTGTGCATTCCATCATTTTCTGACATTGTTATCGATGGGGAATACAGAACAGCCATCAGATTTCTTGTAGAAAAAAGATAAAATGAGCAATTCAAATTCACCACTTGAGGGGCTAACATATTTCATTCACGCATTCGGATGCCAAATGAACAAACACGACTCCGAGAGAGTCGCAGGCATGCTTGATTCAAAAGGTTGTTTTCAAGTCAACAAAATTGAAGATAGCGACATAGTAGTTTTGCTCACATGTTGTGTCAGGGAAGCAGCTGATTCAAGGATGTTTGGTCAACTTGAATCCATGAAAAACGTTCCCTTGCGTCAAGGCACGCCATTAAAGAAGCGAATTTTCGTTATTGGCGGATGCATTGCTCAACGAGATGGTGAAAGTCTGCTTGAGAAATATGACTTCATCGATGTTGTAATTGGAACTCAAGTTCTATCTAAACTCACAAGCCTTTTAGAAGATTGCATTGTTGAAGGCAAAAGGGGATATTCAACCCCAGAAGCAAGCGATGAATTTGCAAGCGACCTTCCTTCCAAACGCGAACATTCGTGGGCTGCTTGGTTGCCAATCACAAGCGGATGCAACAACTTTTGCACATATTGCATTGTTCCATATGTGCGAGGTCGAGAGAAGTCGCGTCCAATAGAAGACATTGTGTCTGAGGCAGAAGACCTAGTTAAAAAAGGTGTTCAGGAAATCACCTTACTTGGACAAAATGTGAATTCTTATGGCAGGGATCTCTATGGTGAGCCTCGTTTTTACGAGATATTAAAAGCTGTTTCTGAAACTGGAGTGCCACGCCTTCGTTTTTTAACAAGCCATCCTAAAGACCTTAAAGATGAAGTTATAGAGCTCTTTGGTGAGCTCGAAAATCTTGCACCATCACTACACTTGCCAGTTCAATGTGGCAGCGACAAAGTGCTCCACGACATGAACAGAAAATACACATCTGCTCAATATCTTGAACTGATCAAAAAACTTAAGGCTGTTAGGCCTGACATCGCCATATCAACCGACATTATTGTTGGTTTTCCTACCGAAACAAAGGAAGACTTTGAACAAACGCTCAAAATAGTTGACGAAGTGAAATATGCATCTGCCTTTACGTTTATTTACTCAAAACGCAAAGGAACGCCTGCTGCAAAAATGATTCCTTGCTCTACAACAGAAGAAATACATGAGCGTTACGAAATGCTAACCAATCAAGTGGCAAAGTGGGCGCATGAGTTTAATCAACAATTTGCCAACAAAACTGTGAAGGCACTAGTTGAGGGGACATCGAAAAAAGACAGCAACATCCTACGCGGTATTTCTGCTCATTCCCAAGTCGTTCACGCGCCAATTGAAACTGGAAAAACTGTAAACGACTACATTGGGAAAATAATTGATGTAAAAATCACTGATCCAAAGACATGGTATCTAAAGGGTGAAATTAATCACTAACTAATGGTTGCACGAAACGATTTATAAAATGAACGAAAAAGTTGTCGTCATTGTTGGCCCAACTGCATCTGGAAAAAGCGAGTTAGCTCAGAGAATTGCAGAAGAGATTGATGGGGAAGTGATAAGCGCCGATTCAATGCAGATATATCGCGGTCTTGACATTGGAACAGGCAAAGTGACAGCTTCTGAGCAACGCGTGGTGCATTATGGCATTGATCTAATTGAACCTGGTGAATCCTATTCAGCAGCACTTTATCAAGAATATGCAAGAAGAAGTATAGACAAAATTAAATCGAGAGGAAAAACTCCAATTCTTTGCGGTGGAACTGGTTTTTATGTTCGTGCCGTGATTGATGATTATGATTTTTCAGAAGGTAACCAAGAAGAAAACCCTCTGCGTGAAGAAATTCAAAACGAAACCTCAAATCTTTCGAATCAAGCAGTGTGGGAACTCCTTAACGACCTTGATTCAACAAGTGCTTCAGTTATTGAACCTAACGACAGAAAGAGAGTCATTAGAGCTATTGAGCTCTACAAAAGAGGCGAGTCCTATGCAAAAAATAAAGACTCTCTTAAAAACATCCCAGAGAAGATCGATTCTGTTTGGATAGGACTAAAAGTTGACAGAGAAATTCTTGCGAATCGAATCTCGAACAGAGTTGACAATATGATTTCTTCTGGATTGGTAGAAGAAGTCAAAAGCTTGTGTAATGTTGGCTTTAGGGAAGCCCTGTGCTCGCCAAAAGCAATAGGCTACAAAGAAATTATCGAATATCTAGATGGCAAAATCACTCTTGACCAGGCGGTAATAAACATAAAAACCAATTCAAGGAGATATGCAAAGCGGCAACGAACATGGTTTCGTGCTGAAAAAAGGATCAATTGGTTAAATGCTGACATACTAGATTTTGATTCTTTATTACTACAATCATTAGAAATCATTAAAGCATTATAATTGAGATACCTTATTTAGTATGCTGCATGTTATTTTAGGTGCTTTATAGCGCTATCATGCTACAATTAGTAGCTCAATATGTTGTAGAGGAGAATATTTAATGATTTGTCCCGAATGTGGATCTGACAAAACACGTGTCACTGACTCGAGGGCTTGCACCGATGGTTCAATCAGAAGAAGAAGAGAGTGTGATGACTGCAAATGCCGTTTTACAACCTATGAGCGCATTAGCGAAAAGGCAATTGCCATTGTTAAGAGAGATGGAACGGTTGAACTCTATGACAGAAACAAACTTCTAAACGGAATTGTTAGAGCATGCACAAAACGCCCTGTGTCTCTAAAGCAGATGGAGAATATAGTTGATGAAATTGAGTCTTCGATTAGAAGCGATTTCAAAAGTCAAATTAAATCAACTGCGCTAGGGGAAATGGTTCTTGACCAGTTAGCAAACGTTGACGACGTTGCATACATCCGTTTTGCAAGTGTATATAAAGATTTTCAGTCAGCTGAAGAATTTGCCGATGCACTAGACAAGATTCATTCTCGTCACAAGTAAATGATTCTAAAGTTCAAAAAACTAAATCCTGATGCAATGATTCCAAAGCATTCTCGCGAGGGAGATGCTGCTATGGACATTTTTTCCGCTGAAGAATTGGTCATTAAGCCTGGCAAACGGGCTTTAGTCCACACAGATGTAGCGATTGAGATTAGTAACGGGTGGTGCGGGCTGGTGTTGCCAAGAAGTGGGAATGCGATCAACAAGGGCGTAACAGTAATGAATTCTCCAGGGTTAATCGATTCGAATTACCGCGGCGAAATAATGATAGGGCTCATCAACACCGACAAGCTAAACGCTTTCATCATTCAAAAAGGCGACAGAATTGCGCAACTTTTGATCACAAGAGCCTTGTCAACATCTGAGATCCAAGTTGAAGTGACAAATGAACTGAGCGCATCAAACAGAGGAACTCAAGGGTTCGGCTCAAGCGGTCGTTAAAAACCAACAATCACTCAAAATTACAATATAAACATTTATTCCTTGTGACTTGCAAGGCACTAAGAGAAACGAGTTCTATTAATAGTTTTCCACCAAAATAAAAAATATCTCTATAAAACTGTTTTATAAACGTAGTGAATCTATAAATTACAAAAGTACTAAACGGCAGGTAAAAACAAATAATTAATCAAAAAGTCGATCGTATTGTGCAGCTTTTAATTACAAGAGTCTTATCAACCTCTGATACTCAAGTCGAAGAGCCAAATTAACTAAGCGAATTAAACAGAGAAACTCTAAGGCTGGCTCAAGCGGTCGTTAAATACCAACAGTCACTCAAAATTACAATATAAACATTTATTTCTTGTGACATGCAAGGCACTAAGAGAAACGAGTTCTATTAATAGCTTTCCACCTAAATAAAAAACATCTCTATAAAACTGTTTTATAAACGTAGTGAATCTATAAATTACAAAAGTACTAAACGGCAGGTAAAAACAAATAATTAATCGAAAAAACGACCGTATTGTGCAGCTTTAATTACAAGAGCCTTGTCAACATCTGATACTCAAGTCGAAGTGCCAGATTTACTGAGCGAATTAAACAGAGAAACTCTAAGGCTGGCTCAAGCGGTCGTTAAAAACCTATAATCAATCAAAATTAGAATACAAACAATATCCATTAGGACATGCAAGGCTTGCAGAGAATTGAAGTTTATTAATAGCTTTCCACCTAAATAAAAACATCTCTATAAAACTGTTTTATAAACGTAGCGAATCTATAAATTACAAAAGAACTAAACGGCAGGTAAAAACAAATAATTAATCAAAAAGACGACCGTGTTGTGCAGCTTTTAATTACAAAAGCCTTATCAACATCTGATACTCAAGATTAAGTGACAAATGAACTGAGCGCATCAAACAAAGGAACTCTAAGGCTGGCTCAAGCGGTCGTTAAAAACCAACACTGTTTAATAATATACATGCTGAAGAATACTGTTTAACATAACATATATTATCAACATCTTAGATATAAAGAAATTAAAATTTCGACTTAAGTAAATTAGAGGTACAGTTTGTGCCTCATTAAACCTAAATCGACCAATATATTCTTAATATTTTCCAGCTGGAACAACTTCTAACCATGAACCATCGGGGTCTTGAATAAAATGAAGACCCATGCGTTCATTATCAAAGCAAATGCAACCCATTTCCTGATGCAATTTTTTGGCTGCCTCATAATCATCAGTTTCGAAGGCAAGGTGAGTGTCTTTTCCGCCGTTCAAATATGGCTCTGTGCGATCCTTGTTCCAAGTTAATTCAACCAAAAAATCACCGTCTTCGCTCTTTAGGTAGGTGTTCGACCATGAACCGTCTTCTGGACCCATGACGTGATCAACATGAAGGCCTAAAGCCTTTTTGTAAAAGTCTAGAGACTTCTCTAAATCGAGAACATGAATACACCAGTGCGCGATGCGAAATGACATTTTTACCTCCAAAAAATGATAAACATTATTCTTGAATTATAAAATTAAGTAATTTAAATTCTACAAAGTAAATGAAAGGCATTTAATGGATTTGAAGAGAATAAAAAGTTTTCAGGTTGACCACTCTAAATTGGTGCCAGGCCTTTATTTAAGCAGAGTTGATGGTGATTGCACAACCTACGACCTTAGAATGAAAAAACCAAATTCTGGTGATTATTTCGATACTGGAACAGGGCATACCTTTGAGCATTTGCTAGCTACCTTCGTTAGAAGCGGAGAATTTAGCGAAAATATAATATATGCAGGGCCAATGGGATGCAGAACTGGTTTTTATCTAGTTGTAAAGGAATTATCGGAATCTGACTTAATAAAGTTAGTGCAAAATTCAATGAAATTTATTAGCAATTATTCTGGGGAAATTCCTGGCGCTACAGAACGTGAGTGCGGTAATTACCGTGATCAAAATTTAGATGGCGCAAAAAAACTTGCGTCTGAATATGCAAGAGTGATTGAAAATTGGTCGGCAGAAGATTTGAAGTATTAATATCGACATGAAGCACAACTCCCCTCTTGGACAACAGATATTTTTTTGGTATTCATAATAAATCCCATCAGAGCTAACTTCTTGGTTAACAGAAGATTTGAGGCATTAATATCAAAACGTAGTATAGCTATCCTATTTTGAAGTCTGGTTTATCTATCTTGCCTGTATAAAGGCTTTAAATCTTTTTTAGATAATACATTTTCACACACTGCATTCAACGCAGACTGACTTTCGCAAGCAGGCCACAAGCAGGCCTGGCACCGTTGTCGTAACTTTAGACAGCGTTCCCTTTTGCTTTATTTTGTCCCATTTTAATTTGCCCTGGCACTTTTGTCGCACCTTTACATAAATTACAATTTCTCAGTTAAAATTTCTATACCCCTTGAAAACACTGGCGTTTACAGCGTTTTCGCCACTTCGTTTTGGCCCTTTTCCCTCATTTTTTCCCTTGCGAGAAGAAATGAGGGAAACTTTTTTCAGGCTGTCCCTACAACCTTATCCAGCAGCCTTGCGGAAGTTCGCTTGGCCTCTCTGGTGGCGTGGGCGTAAATGTTCATCGTGGTACTTACATCAGAATGTCCCAGCAGCTCCTGCACATCCTTGGGTGCTGCCCCGTGGGAGAGAAGGTTGGTCGTATATGTATGCCTCAACAGATGGAAGTGAAAATCATCCATATCCCCGATCTTCTTTCGGGAGTATCGGCACACACTGCTGACCGTTGCCGGGGCTTCATAAGCTCCATCGGGCCGCAGGCAGACGAAGGAAACCTGGGTGTAACCTTCTGGTGGTGTCTCTGTCCGGGGCAAGGAATAGACCTCATAGTAGGTGCGGTTCTTTTCCTTGACGATGCGGTAGTAGTTTTGTGAGTACAGCGGTCCATATTTGATGCTGTTCAGCATTTGCTCCTTTTTGGCTTCCCGCAGGATGGCCGCCAGGGTGTCGCAGAAATCCACAGTACGGATTTTCTTACGCTTTGTGGGGCCGATCTGTGTTTTCTTCCTTACGGAGTCATACCGCATACTCCGGCGAATGGTGAGGCATTGTTCCTTCAGGTCGATGTCCTGCCAGGTCAGCCCGCACACCTCACCGATACGAAGGCCGGCGAAATAGGCGATCTGAATAGGCAGTAACGCGGGATTGTGTTTTTTCTTCAGAAGCTCGTTCAGTGCCAAATACTGCTCATGGGAGATTGTCGGCGTTTCAGCAGGAAGGTCGCCTGTACCATCCTCAGTGAACAGCTCATATTCATCACCTTTAATCCGCTTCACCACATACTGCATCGGATTGAAAGTAATCAGCCGCTTGGGAAAAACCGCAAATCTGAAAGAGTTTTGAAGCACCGCTGAATACTGGCCCAGCGATCCTTTACTCAATGCCTCAACAGTTTTCCCATCAGGGTCTGTCCCTCCGAAGCTCAACAAATCCATATAGCTTTGCAGATGGTCGGAAGTTACC